>Ga0325404_1001423_pt1 | contig 25399 bp, 23 predicted proteins | sample PopdelMetagenome_18_FD_205664 | JGI IMG/M metagenome (GOLD analysis project Ga0325404, IMG submission 205664) | Populus deltoides microbial communities from Bellville, Georgia, United States - Xylem-Control-R1 | ecosystem: Host-associated > Plants > Phyllosphere > Stem > Wood/Secondary xylem...
AGGTTTGTTGTGTCCTTGCAACCAAGAAAAGAGCTTAGCCTTGCATAACTATTGAACAACTACTTCTAAAGAATGAAAAGAGCATGATTTTTGGGTTTGTAGAGGAGAGAATGTGTGTTTATTCTCTACTGGCTGCTGCCTCCTTTTGCTCTCCCTCATTTCTGCTGGCTGCTGCCTTCTTCTCTCTTTCTTTTTATATGCTAAGAAACCCTAGTCTCTATTTTACAAAATAGTCCTTCCTTGAGTCGCCAGTTTACATTTAAGTACTTCAATAACTATTTTTCCTAAAAGAAGAAATAGTCTTGTATGAAATCTTCAAGCTCTGACTTAGAGGAGCTAAATTGCTGATATAAAAACTTGGATGTTAGTTTAGATGCTTCGGCATGTAGTTTAGACTTGTTTCTTCACGAAACCTGTTTGCTGGCAGAATTCAGTTGTCATCTTTGAAAAATCATATCTCCCTCATATGACATCGTTTTTTGCTGAAATTTGGAGCGTTGATAGGTCTTTAAGTCAGGAATCCAATAAAATTGAGTTTGCATCAATTGAACTTCTTTAGCTCCAGATATTAAATTTTGAATGGCCAAAGGTCAACACTGGCAGAATGCGAGATTTGACTTTGCAGGATGTGATTTCCATGGTCTTTCTCTTTTTATTTTTCTTGCATTAGATTTCCAGAAAAGGTATGGATGTTAGCTTTTTAGTGCCACTGGAATCACTTCATTTTGATCTCTAGAACTCATGCTCTGCACAAAACATCGACTGAACGTCAAATCTGCCAATTACCTCCAATTTACTCCTTTTTGCATCTTTCATCCAAAAGTGCCTTCAAAACATAAAAAAAGAACATCAACGCATTTTATATAAAAAACACAGGCAAAACACTAGTTAAATGTGGGTGAAACTATCAAATAATATGGTTGCATCACTATGCGACTTTTATATTCTTGATATGGAACATGATTCATGTGATTCATCAAACAACACTCCTATATTGTTTGGGAGACCATTCTTGAAAACTGCCAATACAAAGATTGATTGTGGTAAGGATACTTTGTCTATAGAGGTAGGAGATGAAAAAAATTGAATTTAATTTTCATGATGCAATGACATATCCATATAGCAATATTTATTCTATTACATATTGTGACCAAGTTGATAAATGTTTGCAGCAAGTTTGTGATTTTGATAGTGATGATGGATTAAGCGTAGCTTTAAGCTATGGCTATGACCAAGTTGATAAGTGTATGCAGTAAGTTTGTGATTTTGATTTTGATTGTGATGATGGATTAAGCATAGCTTTAAGCTATAGCTATGATTTTACCAAGATAAAAGAGATGGAGAGGCATATAAATGTTCCCCAAAACATGCATGAATCAGAATTGGCTTTACAAGCTTTGCAAACTATCCCCCATGATGCAGGAGTCATTTACCCCATCATAGACAGTAAATGGGTGGCGCCTATCCTTTTGGTGCCCAAAAAGACAGGAATCATGTTGGAAGAGATTCAGAATGATGCTTATGAGAATGCAAGGATTTACAAAGAAAAAACTAAGAGTTTTCATGACCGAATGATTACAAGAAAAGAGTTTCATGTTGGAGACAAAGTCCTACTTTATCATTTGCGTTTGAAACTTTTTCCTGGTTAGACGACAGAACTCACTGCTTCTGTGAGTTAGCTGAACCAATCTATGAAGAATAAGCATGCCACATGTCGAGCCAATGACATAAAACAAAAACGCTTACTAGGAGGCAACCCAACACAAAAAAAATCAGATTTGCTTTATTTTTCCCTTATCTTTTATTTTTGCATTTTACTTTATTTTTGTCATTCTCTTATATTCCTTTTTTTTTATTTCAACATTGAGGACAATGTTGTGTTTAAAGTGTGGGGGGTATTAAGAGAATTTTGGTTTTTTTTTGTTATTTTTGTTTTTTAAAAAATCTATGTTTGATCTTTTTGAACTCTCATTGGTTTATGAGAATATGAATATTATGTATGAGAATTAATTGAGATAGATGAAGATATAAATCGAATGAAAGAGTGTGCATGCAAGTTTTAATGTTTAATTGGTTTAGGGGTTGACTTTGAAAATATGTCATGTTGACTTTATAGTGTTATACCAATGCAAGCTTTTGAGCCTTCAACATTATATTCTTTGATTGTACATTCTTTCAATGATATGTATATCTAGAACTTGTTTCATATCTTGTTGAGATTACATTCGCATTACATATATACATGAAGATAATTAATCTAGATTTGTGTTGTACAACCCTTGGTACAATAAATACTTGGCACTTTCATAGCCTACTGTATGGTATAATCGACACTTGTGCTATGAAAGGAACTTGATTTATTTTTAACATAAGTTATCACCATGAATACTTGACCACATTTACAAGTATTGACATTACTCAAATAAAATAATTTATATAATCATGTTAATAATTTATAATCTGATTGAAACCTCCTTTGTGTGTGGTTTCCTGTTAAGTTATAAAAAGAGTTTATATTATACTTATTTGAAATATCATTAGTGAATCCTCTAACATTGACATTTGTTTTATCCTTATTTAATCCTTACATCAATATCACATCTCATTTAATCCGCTATGAAAGGAATTTGATTTATTTTTAACATAAGTTATCACCATGAATACCTGACCACATTTACAAGTATTGACATTACTCAAATAAAATAATTAATATAATCATGTTAATAATTTATAATCTGATTGAAACCTCCTTTGTGTGTGGTTTCCTGTTAAATTATAAAAAGAGTTTATATTATACTTATTTAAAATATTATTGGTGAATCCTCTAACATTGACATTTGTTTTATCCTTATTTAATCCTTACATCAATATCACATCTTAAAAGTTCTCTTCAATGCCTTTTCATTTATTATTTGTAATTTTATATAGTTGACCTCCTATGGTTCGAACCCGGTTTTGTTGGGTTATTTATTACTTCGACACTCCTGCACTTGGGATAGACATCAATCTTTTGATCATGTCATTAACCCGCTAGACTCGCGACCTAGATCACAAAACCAGGATAACCTAAAAGAAAAGAAAATGAAGAAAATCACAAAACGCATTTAAAAAAAAAACAATGTCGAATGATGAAAACAAAAAAAGAAAATAAGAAAGAAAAATGATGTCGACCTACATTAACTTTTCAAACTCGTGACCTATGTTAGTAGATCAAAGCACCTTATCTAGAAAATCCACACTAATTTTCAACTAATCAAATGTTGAAAGATGAAATTGAAAAAAAATCCAATTATACAGAAGGATCTAAAACAAAAAAAAAACAATTAAAAGAATAAGGATCAAAATTAAAATAAAAAACTAAACTTGAAGACAACTACAGATTTTTTATTGAAGGGTATAATGAAAAACCAATTTAACAAAAGGACAAAAAAAATCCGAAGAATAAGGACTAAATTTTTTTAAAAAATAACATATTGCGATTTGAGATTGAATGATAAAATTGTAAACAAATCAAAATTTTACAAAAAAAAAACCTAGGAAAAAAATTAGAAATCAAAAGAAAAAAATTCTAAAATTTTGAATGACTAGCACAATTTGCGAGGGGTGGAGAGAGAAAGGAGGGAAAAAAGAATCGCTAGCGACAAACCGCCATGCTACCAACACCACATATAGACCTAACAAGAAGATGTCGCGATGATTCCAATGACACGGTAAAAGAAAGTTTTTGTACGTCAAGAGACGCCACACACGCCATCAAAAGACCATGAGCACCTCCCACACGCTAACACAAGAGCTGCACATGCCAAGCACTTTTGTTTTTTTGTTATATTTTATATTTATTAAAATATTAAATCACTTCTTAGGTAACTTAATTATAACTAAAAAATCAAGTTAAAAATACGAAAAAGACCTTGTATACTATTTTTTTAAATAAAATATTTTATGAATAATTTAATCATTTTACTATGCTTTAATATTATAAAAAGACCAAGTTGTCCATGATCAATTTGATAATGATTAATAAACATTGTGAAAAGATCAAACTAACCTCAATATTTAGTTCAAGAATTTTTTATGAGAATGACAAATTAATCATTATACTAACTTTCTTGTTTTTTCCAAGGTGAATTAGTTTTTGTTAATAATTAACTAATAATTAATATTAAACTTGACCTGCATGAAGCCACAAGCCAACAACTAGGTGGGAGCAGCAAAACAACAGGAGGGTTTCGAACATGCTTTAGGATGCCACTATTTATATGACCCATGGCGGAGTGCAGGTCAAATATTTTTATTTTTCATAAAAAAATTATATATGCAGGTTTTTTTAATGTATTTTTATAGTTTAAAAAATTTAACAAATCAAAAAGTTTATATACACATATAATCAAATAAACTGAGAACTATGTGCGCTGATAAATAAATAAAAAAAATCATTAATGACATTTGAAAATAAAACTTGAAAAATCAAGAGACAGATATAGATCAAAATATTTAATCTTGCAAGATAGGACATTGACCTAATTTTTGTTTATTAAAATATTTTTTTTATTTAATCATATGATAATAGAAATAGATAAACATATTAAATTGATTGAATAAAATAAAAGAAAAAAGAAATAATATGTAAAGCTACACATATTAGAAATATTATCTAAAGATAATTTTTTATATATGCAAGTATTTTCAACGTATTTTTATAGTTTAAAAAAATCTAATAAATCAAAAATTTTATGCACACATATAATCAAATAAACTGAGAACTATGTGCGTTAATAAATAAATACTAAATTATTAATGACACCTGAAAATAAAACTTGAAAAATCGAGAGACAAATGTAAATCAATGTATTTAATCTCGCAAGATAGGACATTTACCCAATTATTTTGCTAATTTTTGTTTATTAAAATATTTTTTTATTTAATCAAACAATAATAGTAGACAAACATATTAAATTGATTGAATAAATAAAAAAATAAATAATATGTAAAGCTACAAATATTAGAAATATCATCTGAAAATAAATATTTTTTATTTTAAAAAACATAGTTCATCTATACAAAAAATATAAAAAAAAATTATAAATGAATAAGAAAAATCTATTCGAAAATTAAAATGCATAACAAAAAATCAGCATTACTTAAAAGAGGCTCTCTAAATAGAATAAAAGAGAGAATGAGTATTAATGTAAATATAATTAAGTTTTTTTTAAATAAAACAAAGAATCATTAATTGAAATAAAAAAAATAGGGGAAAAAAAGGTCAGGTATTGCTGGCCTTGCAAGCCAAGCTAGCACGCCTAGCCCATTTTACCAGGGTCCATGTGCAGAAACACCTAATATGAACTCCCTCATCAAATGAAATAATTTGACACAAATGTCCCTTATTTTGGTGGCCTAAATCTGTGTCAATGACTTATTTCTTTCAGTATTGCTGAAATCAGATGATCTTTCTCTTTTTCTCTTCTCAACCAAAGACCAAAAAATAACAAAAATATTTTTTTGTACCAAAATGAAATTGAAATAATTTTGAAGAATTGAAATTGTATAATTTACGTGATTGTTTAAGTTAGAAGACCAAAGTGCATATTTTTCAAAACTTATAGTACACTACCCTTGTTTGCTGTATTTTTCATTTTGATCTCTTCTTTTTCAATTCTATTTTTTTATAAGAATTCAAAATTAATTATTCTTTAAATATAAGTAAATCACTAAAAAAAAATTTAAGGATGAAATTATATAAAATTTTGTATAATATATAAGAAGATAAACGATAAAAAATACATAGTAAAAATCCCATGCGGTGTAAAGTTCAAGGTAATGGGCCGTGAATTCTGGGCTGTGACGAACCATTTTTTATCCTAAGCATAAGATGAGCTATTTTTCAGGGTTCAGTTTCGAAACTTGTTGCCGCCGAGGTCGAGGCGAAGCGCAAGTCATTTTGCGGGGAGAGGAATGGGTGTGGTAGCAAGAAAAGGTATGCTAGTGTACAAGATTTACAGAGCGTTAAGTTACGTTGTATCACCGCTACTGCAACTTCACCTACGTTGGCGAAAGATCCGAGGTCTCGAGCACCCAACCCGTTTGCCTGAGCGTTTGGGACGGCCTTCTCTGACTCGACCTCCTGGCCCGCTCCTTTGGTTCCACGCTGTTTCTTTAGGTTATTAATAAGATACTTTTTGTTTAAATTAATAAAAGAAAAGCTTTAAGTGTTACTGCTTCTGTATTTGCAGGTGAAGGAATGGCTGCGATTCCGGTGATTAAAGAATGCGTTAAGTGGAGGCCTGATTTGAACATTTTGTTGACAACAACCACCATGTCTGCTTTGTAAGCGGAAGAGACGAAATTATTATTATTATTATTATTATTAGGACTAAAATTCCTTCATACCAGTTGAGTTAATAAAGAACAACATTGATCTCTACTTTGTATTTAGTATTGAATGTGAGAGAATCAGAATGCAAAACATAAAAGATGTTTTTCCTTCTTGTGCAGTGAAGTTATAATTAATCAGCTTCCAACCGGTGTCCTACATCAGGTACTTCTTCAGCGGAGATTTAAATCCTCTGAATTCCAACTCTAATGATTTTCCAGTTTTCTGTTTTCACGCATTAGTTGCTTTTTTATATTTTTGGTCAATATGAGCAGTCTGAGAAGCTGCGATTGGTATTTGAATAAATTACTGTGCTCTCTTATTCACATGATGCATTCAATCTTTCTAATTGAATAAGTTTTCTCCAATCGATACCCCTGCTGCCATGGATGCTTTCCTGGACTATTGGAACCCAAATGCAATCATGTTACTAGAGAGTGAACTATGGCCAAATCTTATCATGGCTTCTTCGAGAAAGGGTGTAAGTTATTCCTTCCTTTCAACCTGTATGATGCTTCATTAAAGATAGTTTGATTTCCTGACAGTGTTATGAAATACACACGTTGCCTAGGTCTGTGACTGCTTATTTCAGCCTACTAGTTTTTCATATATTTCATTTTATTGCATTTCTCTGCATGCCAATTCTTATGTGGTTTATACTCATGCATGTCAGATTCTACTGGCCTTATTAAATGCTCGAGTTTCTATGAAATCCTTCAAATTATGGTCGTCTCCTGTGCTTTTTCCACTCATTTCGTTATTGCTTTCCAAGTTCTCCTTGATTATCCCACTGGTATGTTTTCCCATGTGTTCTATGCCAATTCTGTCTTTCATTCTGTTCTCACTTGTCTTCTTTGTTTGCCTCAGAGTTCTATGCAGGCAATCCATTTCCAGCTTTTGCAGGCCCCACCTTTTATCATCAACTTTGCTGGTGACTTGAAATATGGTATGCAGATAAACTCTGAGTAGGAAGTTCTTTCATTTTTGAACAGGTTGACTAAAAAAGTAGTCCATCACATTGACGGCTGTCCTTGGTGGATAAGTAACTGTCAAAGTTTCCTATACTTTCATTTTCTGTCATGTGTAACTCGCATGATCATCTGTGTTTTTAATCCAGTGGATCTTCTCCGAAAGAAGAAAGTTCTTAAAACCTATTCCCATAATTGACAGTGTATTTTAGAACATAAAGAAAATACACTATGAAAAAAGGATAATGAATCCTAACCTGCTTCCCATAATTTATATGATGGATTTTAGAAGCCATCTCTACTAAGTAGTTTCCAGAACATAGAGAAAATACACAATTAGGACGTAGATAATACAACATGAGAAAATTCTAGTGTATGGAGCTTAATACCAAGAAAGACATAATAGCATTTCCGCCCTGAAACTTGCCCTTCTATTTATACTTAACAGTCTTTTATTCCTTTTTTGTGTTCAATACCGAGGTCTCAGACCTCTGTCAAGAAAAAGGGCACACTATGATTGCTCTCTTATCTTCCCTCCCATCTTGGCCCTCCCTTTAACTGAAGTTAGAATTGGTATGCGCAGGCATTAGGCATATTGGCTGCCATAACTGAAATTCAAAAGATACATAACACTGTTAAAATGATCACCAAATTATAACCTGTGTACATATTTTAAATTATTTTTGCTTCAATACTTTAATGTAACAACCAGACAAGTACTGTGGGAAACCTGGCTCAGATTTATCTAGTCTGATAATTTGAATTTGATTCATGTATCCCTCTGTGACGAAGCATAGAATCAAAATATCCTCGTCTGCCATAAAGTTAATTTGAGTCCTTGAAGAAGACTATGGATTGCAAGGATCTTAATCAAAATAAATTCCAAAAGAGGTTTGAATCTTGGAGAAAGTAGACAATTAAATATGAAAAGTACTCTTGATAACCATGATTAGTATAGACACAAATTCAATGTAAAACATAAACACACTTTTTACATGCCAAAAAAAATGAAAAGAAAAGAAAAGAAATCACCTGACGCAAATCTGGAATAGAGTAGTGCAAAATCTGTGTTGCCTTCTGTTTGAAGGATCTGAACTTTGTGCTTGATTTCTGAAATATGAGGCCTTCTTGTCTTTCTAGAAAGGTGCCTAGAATCAAAGGATTTTTCTAGCTAGTTTATTGACCTACTGTGAGAAGTGGTAACTTATGTTATTATAAAGAATATCTGAATTATCTATACCAGAATTTGCATCAAGGGATGTTATTATTATGATTATTATTAGGAGTCATAATAGGTAAAATATTTTGTATATTGTTGGCAAAAAATAAAGCCTTCTTTTGTCATCACAATCTTTCTCCACATTCCCACTTATACATGTAGTACACATTAAGGGATAGATACATGGTTTCTGATGATAGATTTTGAAATCAAATCATTACCATCTAAGTTCCTTTTTTTTTTCTGTTTCTTTATTATTTGTTCCGGAAATTGTGAAGACAAAAGTGCGGTTATCCTACTCTGAAGTTATCATTGCTTCTTCACAGTGGTAGAATATGATGCTTCTAAGGAAGAGTTCAGAAGCATTGATGATCTGAAGGTACAGCTTGGGCACAGGAAAGTTTGGATGGCTTCTTCCATTCATAGGAGAGAAGAAGAAGGTTATTGCCTATTATTCCACCACCGTTGCATTTTGTAATTCATTTTCCATTTCCAGGGTCATTTGTTTGTCACAATCTTATGTGTACCTTGCCTCCTTTTTATGACACTGATGACTGTTATTTTTTGAAAGTTTCATACAACTTAATTGTCTCTTGCTTTATGGTTGAATTATGCAAGTACCAGAGTTAGTATGCTTCTTGTAGTTTGTTGTGATCAAGGATGCCTATGTTTTGAGGGTTTTATTTATTTATTTTGTGTGCTTTATTTGTTGAAATTTGCAGTTATGCTAGGAGTTCACAAAGTGCTCAAGCAAGTGTATCCTGATCTGGTCACTATTATTGTACCTCGTTATCCACAACATGGAAAAGATATAGCACAAGTATGATTTTGATTTATGATGCAATTTTTTCAGTTCACTAAAACATGTTTGTGCACACACATGGGCATGTTGAGAGGGCTGTGCTCCTTCTGTAACTCTCTTGGTAGTTTTTTTCAGTCACAACTGTGCATATACATTAATGTGTAACATTGGAGTCAATAATCTTAAATGTTATAAGCCACAAGGCAGATTAGACATTTATGCCTTGCACAAAATTTTAAAGATAACCATCTCTTAAGTGGGGGAAATAGTTAACTATAACTTATATGTCCTATTACCATAGGACTGGTGCATGTTGACAAATTCCGCACACTGATAAATTCTGTTGTGTCATGATCAGAATGGATTTTTTTTATTAATAAGTGAGAAACAGGCACGATTTTTAATAATAGTTTCATATTAGAACAGGCACCATGGTAGTCAATGTTTGATTTTAGATAATAATCCACCACACAGATATTTTAGTTTAAAAATTTTCACAGGATTAGCAATATATCAATAGTTAATGAACTCGTGAATCATTGAGAATTTTTTAGCAAACAAAATCAAATAGGTTGCTTGGTTGATTGTCATGACTGTTCTATAATTCTTATTGCCTTAATCAAATTCGTTGGCTATAAAATAGCTCTTTTGCTGGTTTCGAGGAATGCAGAAATTGCAGAAAGAAGGGCAGCATGTTGCTTTGAGGTCTCAAAATCAAAGGATCGTACCAGGAAGAAACATATATGTGGTGGACACATTAGGTCTGCAATTATTGACTTTTTTGGTTTACTTTTTCTATAATCTCGCTTTTACATTTGGATGGAACATTTGAGAATTGGGGACATCTTATTGATTCCATTATTAGCTAAGTAATCCTTCTTTTTGCATGATCAATCACATTCTTATAACTTAAGGTGTCTAGTTGTTCAACAATGAACTTTGTCTATCATAGACCATTCGGCTAATCTAGATGGCCCCTAAGATTGGAGGCCTGTTTTGACCGGCAGCCACTATATATATATATATATATATATTAACCCTTGATTTATAGGGTGTTCTATTGAGACTCCTTTTGATAGATTTCATCCATTTTTTCATTAAATAGTTACAAGTTGCCCATTTTTCCTTGTGTAATGTTATTGAATCATAAAAATAAAAAAAATAAAAAAATAAAAAAACCCATCAAGAATTCAATCTCGTACCACACCACGATCAAAATATCATTAGAAATCAACCCTTGAATTTCTTATGACTTTGGATGATTTTTTTTGGTGATGACTGAAGAAAGTACATGACTTTTATGTAATATTTTTTATGACTAAAATAGGCGGAATCTAGCAGAAGGGGTTTGTCAATCAAAACATTATATTGGTTAAACGTGAAATCAGAAAACAAAATTTAGGTGTCAATCAAAAAGGCACATAATTCAGTGGCTGTTTATACAGTTTAGCCTTAAAATTCCTAATTTGAGATATAGTTAGTGGTATGATATAGATAAGATTTTCATTTTCTTAAAAGAATAAATTAAGTCCTTTTCTATCCAGGCATTCACGAATGACGGGTTGCATTGTTTTTGTTTGTATTTGAGTTCATTTATATAGAGACTGAGAACAAAAGGAAGAAATGGCAAGATAAGCTATGTATGGCTCTGGATGTATATAAATACAGATGAAATAACATTTTTAATTCAGATCAACAGGAATCTAGATAAAGTGAAAGCTTTTAGGTGCTGTTCAATTACCATATGCATGTCAGTGTATGAAAAGGCTTATTAGGCAACTACCAGACAAGTCAGACTTATGGTTCATGATGTTGCACTACTCTTACTTTATACAAAATTGTGAAGTGTGGCTAGGCAATGATGGGAATTTTCTCAAATCAAGACATCTTTGAGAGGTTACGGTGCTGCTGGTTAGGGATCAAATGAGGAAACTGATTGGTTTAAGGCCTTGTTTGGTATTACTTTGTTGTGCTTTGGTTGTTATGATGTACAGTGTCGTGCTGTGCCATGAGATGAAAGTAAAATTGGTAAAAAACAGTGTTTGGTAACTGATTGTTATGCTTTTGAAAAATTATATATTACAGGGTTGGCAAACAGTGAGTTGGACATGTCCAATATATTTTTGCTTGGCAGACCCTGTATCAAAATTTGCCACCTCTATTTTCTTTCTTGGGAAGATTTACGTATGTAATTATCTTTTGTAGGTGAGTTGAGACACTTGTATAGGCTAACTCCAATAGCTGTCATAGGAGGTTCCTTCTTCCCGGGATTAGCTGGCCATAACATATCAGAAGCTGCAGCAGCTGGCTGTGCTGTTTTGACCGGTGGATAATTTTTGTCAGGCCTTGTCTGTTACAATCGATGCATGTAAAATACCATTGTTGAGAGGCTTTCCTGTTTGGCTATTTTCAGGTTATCATGTTGGGCATTTCTCACATATGTTAGGGGAAATGCAACGATTAAATCCATTATCAGTTCTGCAGGTTTGAAGAATCCTTATTTTATTTTTTTGCCGTAACCCCTTAAATCACACATTGATTGGAGAGAGAGACTGTTTCTGTTCTACATTCTGAAGAGATAGGAAATGCCTCTGCAATATGGCATGTGATAAATAATAATTAGGTTCAGAGGATCTTTTATGAGACAACAGAAGATAGGTGTGGATAACTATGCCTCCACTAAACATCTCACTTTTAGTCAGGAACTTTCATTGATTTTCATCTTGTCTTTACAAGTTCAACCAAGCCAGTTTAGCATTAAACTATATCTTCCGTTGATATGTCATTCCAATTGTAACCATTTTCATGTGTGAAAAATTACTAGTCGTGAACATTACAGGACAGCACCCACATAAATTAATTAATAAATAAATAATAATTTTGTGAGATCATATAGAGGGCTTCTACACTGTATCCTCGTACCATGAAAAGAAGATGAAAGTGATTGCTTTATGAAAAATGATAGCCCTGTAAATTGTTTTTGTTCATGCAGGTAGCTGGAAAATTAGAGCTTGAAGAAGCTATTTTGAAGTTCTTTAGTGATGGCAAAGTGCTAGAAGCACGACAAACAGCTTCAAAGCAAGCATTTCATGCTCTGTCTAATGGTATCATCGCCAATGCCTGGAACGTGCTATATTTTCATGTTCTAAAACAGGCTTTGCTAAAAGGTAGGTGAAGACTGGAGCACGAGAAAATGAATTTGACCATGAAGCTTGTAGCTGCTTCCAGCATTGTTTAAATTAAAAATAAATAATCATATAACATTTGATTAAACAGTAGCCGTTTACTTTGTAAGCCATTAAAGAAAGCTTAGGGAAATCAGGAGTCACAATAGCAAGTGCTTTCAAGTCCTATTAAAAAAAAAAGAGAGAATTTTTAACATTTGAACTAGTGGATGCTACAGTAAAACCAGGGTTTTAATATATATATATATATATACAACTATCAGAAGGATAAAGAGTGATTTTTACTAGGATTCAAAATATTATATCTTATATGCCTTGTATGTACAATTCTATCTATGACCATCCTTATACGTAATTTTCTTTGCTATTTTACTCACAAACTTGTCGCTTTCTTTAATCCATTATTAAGTTTCTAATTATAGTTTCTTCTCTTGTTGGATGGAAGAAACAGATAACAGGTAGCATATACAAATTGTTATATGATAGATCAACAGGTATAAAAATCAGCCCTCATCTTTTCTTATATTCGGCATGTTTCTCCTGTTTTCCTTGAATTTCATGCACTTATTGCACTTTCTTGTTTCTCTTGTTTTATGTATATCATTAACCAGCTTCTGTTTTGGAGGCAAGCTTGCATGTAACTTCTCTCTCTGGAGAAGCAAGAGCTGAATAATTTGTGAACGTTTTTACTGGGTGATTTCATATTGAATCTTGAGGTTGCTATTTAACTCCTACCTCAACTTAGATGTGGCGCTGCAACCAAAACTAAATTAGCCTATGCTGCGGATTTTCAATTCTGGAGCTCAAAGCACACTGCTGGTTCTTGGTTGAAAGATAGGGGATTGCATATGATAATCGGATTTTTTGGTGTTAGTCTCAATAATCTTTTCGACTATGCAAATCTCTTATGGTACATGCTGGTTGGGCAGGCTCGTGGGAGTCAGGACGGAATGTATGTTGTCCCACTCCTATCAACTTTTTTTACTTGATTTCCTGGATCCCAAATAATGTTATGCATACGAGAGTTTCTTGCCAGTGTAAAAAAAAAAAAACATGAGAGCGATGACAAAAGCTTCTTACTAGAGAGACATTAGTGAACGTTATCTTAACAGACTTGCAGCGTGCTTGTTACGTTGGCTCGGTCGTCGCTGACGGCCAATCAAATTAGTTGCGCTGCTATATATCGCATTATACATCATCAATAATGGGCACTGTATGCCTGTCGCATTCCCTTCTGGCTTTTCAGTTGACGGGTGTTTTTTGCATTTCTACTTTGTCCGTGCTTGTCTGCTTCTGTTTTTGCAAGTTCCAACTATCTATGTCCGATAAAGTTAAAAATATTTCACCTTTGCATCTTCAACTTTTTGATTGCTGATTAATCATGAAAGTTTCGTTTTTGTTGTGAATATAAAAAATTATTGTGATCCGAGGAGGAAGAACTAGACACCTCTTTAATCATACAAAGACAATATAAGCATACAGTAACTTTTGAAAAAAAAAATCATTTAAATGAAAATAATTGCATAAAAGTAATTATATGTAAATCCTAAAACTAATGGGCCATACATGCATTTAATTTAAATAAAGCTCAAAATAATTAAAATAAAATTTAAAAGAATAAAATTAAATAAAACAATAATCTAAGATTATTTTTAATCCTTTGCTGCAATTGATAGTGAAAAATATACCCAAGATTAATAATTGTTGAATGATTCACTACTAAATTAAAGCATGATGCCATATAAAATAAGAATTGATTTCTGACCATTTAATTCTTTTTGTTTGATATGAAATCATTGTAAAATAAGTGTGTTAAAAGATGTCACATAAGTTCTCAATAACATTAATGACTCCTTGTAGTGAATGAAATCCATAACTCTTAAGAAAACAATTTTTTTTTTTTTTCTGTTTTTGCACTTTGTTGGTAGATTTTAAACCTAACTTCAAATATGTCATTCTCTCTTGTCCGTATGTATTAGTAGGATTAACATGTATCGTTGGAAAGATAAGGATGTCTAATTTCCAATCGAATCAGAATCGCATCAAAACACCTCCTATAACTTCATTTATGACTCGAAAGGTAGACAAAGGTTCATATTGACAAATTTGAATTTTCTTAACTCAAACCTCTTGACTTAGTTCATTGAACTCCTCTTAAATCCACTTTGTTTTATGTTTTAGAATAGACTCAATGGACACTCCTAATGGATTTTTTGATGTTGTATCTAGGATCATATCATCCCTTCTCTCATCAAAAGGACTTGACCTCGAATTATCACTTACATTAAACAAAGAAAGATTAAAAAAAAACTTTGAATATAGCATTAACATTATACTTATCTTGTAGATCTACTTTGTAGGCACTGAATCCTTCAAGGAATCTAAATGAACCATCTTCTTTAAGTATCAACTTTGATTTTCTATGTCTAGGAAATCTCTATTTATGTGTATACACCCAAACTTAATCTTCTGGTTAAAAAACAATTCTTTTTTGTCTTTTGTTTGCTTATAATGTATACTTCTCATTCTTTTTCTTAATTTGTCATACCTTCTTAAATAGTGCTTTCAACAACTGTGTTTTTTTTTTATTATTATTACTATCAAGTCTAACCCTTTCATCAACAAGTAAAAAAATCAAATCTAGTAGAGTTAAACAATAAACTATTTTAAATGGTAAATAATTTTTTGAATTTAACAAATTAGCACATAATGATATCTTTTGTAACATATTAAACAATAGATACCTAAATTCTTACTATGAATATCATCAAAGTAATCACTAACAAAGTTACCAATGAACGCACACAATACATGATTTTTCAATCTCATTAAATTATTATGTGCAATAATAAGACTAAACAACATAATTAACCATTCAAACAATTCACATTTAGTCTTAAAGTTATTTTTCTCTCTATCCCTTTCTTTCATCTTAATTTGATGATAACCAATTTGCAAATCAATCTTATTAAAAACACAAGATCCATATAGCTCATTAAGAATATTATCAAGTCTAGGGATAGAATGTCTATACTTTACCATAGCATTATTGACTGTACCCTTTATTTGTAAACCACTATGGATCTCATCAAGAAATACATAATAAAATCTAGACAACAATTCAGACCTTTTATCAGAAAGCCTTACCAAACCCTGATTGTCTTGAAATTTTAACTCAGATAAGAAAAAAAATCCCTGAAAACTTCTGGCAAACTTTCAGCTTGATCAAATAATCAAATAACAAAATATGATTGTTGACGTAAAGTTGCGCAATAGGATAAATTAAGCTCAATTCTGAATTTGATTGTTTTATATCATCTTCAAAATCCTGTAACAAAGATATAACAACGTTAGATATAAAAGAATCAAGATTATTAGTGTTAAAATATATCTTCTTATACAATAGTAAAATCATAGGCATGTCAAAAAAAAACAAAAAGCACCCTTGATCTTGCTTATATATATATATATATATATATATATAAACGCAAGTGTATACCTATATTTTCTACACTCTTATTTTCTCATCCTTATTTTCTTCTCTCCACTATCGACTTCAATTGACTTTTTTTCTCCTTTTGTTGAATCTGAGTCTTATCTCTCTTCTCTTATTTGTTTTAAAGCTAACTTTATTTTCACTTTTTAAACTTATTACCTCATATGGTTTATTTATCTTGTCGACTTTACTTTATCTTTTCAACTTTAATTGATCTTGTTTAAGCTTTTAAAGCTTTCTTTTTATCAACTCTTGCCTTCAACAACACATTATGAAAATCATAGCTGATAATAATTTCATATAAGTACACCTTACTAACCACTTCTGTACATATTTTTACATGATAACCAGGGTCTCACATTGTTGTACTACCATTTCAGCTTCACTTCTCTTTTCAATTTCAATTAATCAATACATGTTTAGTCACCATTACTTCACCACATTCATTTAACCATCAAAGCTTATATGATATATCATGCTTAATAATGTTTAAACTCAATTTCTTAACAAGTATAGTACTAGAAAATTAGCATAACTTTCACTATCAATAATCATACTGCAAAGAATCAAGAAAGAGCTCTCAGTCAGAACTTTAGGGTCAGAACAGAGAGAAGCTCTCGGTCGCTAGAGAAAGAGTGCAAATCTACCTCCCAATTGCTAGCCGACTTCTTTGATTATGTTGAGTTTGGTGATTTTGTTTTCTTATGGCTAAATCCAAAAAGAAAACCTTGATGCTTCATTATGCACAACAAGACGATTATTGTTATTAAAGTTATCAATATTGATATATTTTTAATTAGAGGTGGGGTTGAATTTACATATTATTATTAGCAGTATATTATATTGTTCTAATTGTGTAAAAAATATAACAATTAATCAGAACTTATTAAAAAGTTATTTCTTTAATATATAGTTTTTATACATTTTAGTCATACAAATTATTTTGAAAATAAGTTTTTTCACATTTAAGGTTATTTAATCAAGTCAATTGTTTTAAAAACAATTCATATTTTTATATTTTATCATAGATTCATACATTTAGGGGTGTTTTGATAAACCAATTATTTTGACATAAAAAAATTATATATTGAAGATTATTTTAGACGGATCAACTATGTTAACAAAAACATTTTATAAAAGATCTAAATATAAAACCAATTAAATTTAACTTGTATACTTGGGAGTCTTTCAATTCGAAAATACATGAAAGCCTTGGTAATTTTAGTTATTTTATTCTTTCCTTGTGTTTTTTCACTTAAATATAAGTTCATCCATGTAATATTTTTAATGTTATTACCCTCCTTAAACGTTTTGCTTTGAGCCCAGATTTTTTAATTTATTTTTATATTTATTGCCTTAATTTTTTAAAATCACCTCTTCCCATTTATGTTGCTATGTATCTATAATTATGATGTTATTTATGTGTAACTAAATCGGTTGGTTTTATAATTAGACAGAGATGTATGAAATATTTATATAAAACAATTTAGATTGAAAATATAAATAAAAATTATTTTAAGGTATATATATTAAATAACATAGTATTTATCAATCTAACTTGATATTATAACTTAATTAAACACCATCCTCCTATAAAAAAAAATCACCTTGAATTTTATGTTTATTAATAAAGATTATGTACTAGCAAACTAATTTTCAATAATTGTGTTGTTTTGACTTCTTAATTATTATATGTGTTAAAGTTAAGATTTGTCTAGCTTTTTAATCACTATATTTATTAATATTAAATTTAAAATTTACGTGACATCTGTTTAATTATATCTAATAAATTAACATGAATAATTTGGAAATACACTAGTATCTTGACGATATTAATTTAGCTCTCATTGTCCGTACTATCTGGGAAAAGGACAGCATGGATTTGACTCAAAGCACGCTTTCGTTCCTTTCATCAGGAGTGTGTTTTGCTCGCATTCCAACGTGCGCATCTCCCTCGTCAAATCACGTGTAAACTTTTCTAAATTACAACCAAAAACACACGTAATCACACCATTCTTATTAAAAAATATAAACAAACATGTGGTGAGAAAATAATTTATTAAATGAAGAAAATTAAAAAAATAATTAAAAAATTTAAATACTAAAAAAACCGATTAAAATGATTAGACTTTTAAAAAAACTAATCGGTTTGATTTGGTTTTATAAGTTTAAAACTAAAAAAACCAAGCCAAACCCAAACCGAAAAAAACCGAGCAACATCTTGAAAAAACCAAGTATAACCTGGAAAAAACTGAGCCAGACCGAAAAAACTGAGCCAAATCGGAAAAAACCAAGTCAAATCGAAAAAAATAAGGCAAACCAAAAAAACCGAGTCAAACCAAAAAAAATAAGACAAACAAAAAAACCTGAGTCAAACCTGTTTTTGTTCTAAAATAACAGAACCGAAATCGGTCGGTATGAACCAGTTCTGATTTGGTTTTGAAATTTTTTTTAAAAAACCGGTTTGGTTATTTTTTTATAAAAACCGAACCTAACAAAAAATATCACCCCTAAAAAATATGTTTGAAATTATATTTTTTAAAAATTTAAATTTTTTATTTTAATATATTTTTTTAGTTTTAAAATTATTTTGATATAGTGATTTTATTTTTTAAAATAAAAATATATTATTTTAATATATTTTTAAATAAAAAATATTTTAAAAAATAATTACTGTTTTAATATATCTTTACTCACAATTACTGTTATCCGGTATCCACGAATCAATACCAATGTTATCTGACACGCTCTACTCACTGACGTGGTGATCCTTTTTCCCATCCACGTTCCGAGTATTTTCCCAGGGGCCGTCGCCGCATGAAAATTCAAGTGCCCCCACACCGAAATAATTTCTATTGGCCATCGAACAGTACATTTGTGGCACGTGTAATTCTAGAAACCAAGCTTAAAAACTTAAAAGAACAAAAAGCAAAGGTCAAGCAGTTTTTGGGCGGACGGGAACCAGGTTTGTGAGCTTTCCGATAATAATAATAATAATAATAATGTGGAGGAGGAGGGTTAATTACACATATACTTATTTTTCTTATTTATCTCCATTTATTCTTTTAGAAATTTTATTTTATATTCTGAATTTTATAAGTTATTACATTTTACATCAACATCAACACATGTAAAAAAATCACATTATTCACCAAATTATCATTATATTCCAATTAATAACTAAAGTGTTCTTATATTAAATATTACAATTTTGTTATTAAAAAACCCTAGTCACGACGCTTACACTTTTCTCTTTCCTTTCTCTCTTATGTTTTTCGGCCAAAACTGATTACACTTTTCTCTTTCCTTTTTCTCTTATGTTTTTCGGCCAAAACTGATTGATTGATCTTAGTTAAAAATATTCATTAATCTCAAACCTAAAATTTCATCAATCTCACACTCATGTACAATTTCACTTTTTATATCTCTCTATAATAAATAAAACACAAAGATTATGTAAGAAGCTAAAAGAGTTGCAACCATTTCAACAGAAACATATCCAAACCTTAACAGCTTGAAGTACATGTTTGAAATTGAGGTTAAACCTGTTTTTTTGTTAAAAAATAAAAAAATAAATCTTCGAATTAATTATTTAGTGTTTTTAGATTGTTTTGATGTGTTAATGTCAAAAATAAATTTATATAAAAAACATTATTTTGATGCATTTTCAAGTGAAAAACACTTTAAAAAACAACTTCTACCACACTCTTAAACATCTCATAATCTCAATCAAGATGGTAAGGTGAGAGAGAGTACGAAGACATAATGACTTATTGTTACGATGTCACGATCGCACAAATTAATTACCCTAGCTTCAAACACAACATACAAGATAGTATAGAGCAAGCAAGGGGTCAATCCCATGAGGAAGGTTCAAGTCAAATTTTTATGCTATATGATATGCAATTTAGGGGGGTGGAGTGGGGTTTGGATGTTATCTAGGCTAAAGAAAAAGAAAAAAGAAAAATATCGAGCGAAATTAAAGAAAATCAAAAAATTATCAAGAGAACAAATCTTGGTCGCAAGCACACATTCACCTACAAAAATCAGAACTGATCATGGAAACGAAACATCAATTTATATTCTGAATATTTATCTCTTCTTAACATTGGTTAGTTAACGGATCCGTCATATAGCTAACCCTAACCATCAAACAACCACAATGTCTGCACTAGTAATTTAATTCAATGACAGCCTTAAGAACTAGATAAGTTGATTAATCAAGAAAACATAACTGTTCGCAGTCTATCTTTGATTTGATTGAATGTTCTTCCTAAGATTAATAACGTAGATCCGCCATAATTATTAAACTCAGTTGCTTCACAAGTTCATATACCACAACTCCGGTTTTGATATCAAACTTAGCAATAGATTGTCTACAATAATAACTTAGAGTCCACTCTAGCAATTAAAATAAACAATCATAGGAAAAATAAACATAGGAGAACAAACATATTCATCATATAAACTGAAAAGAAAAGGTAAAATAAATCTCACAGTTCTTGAAATCCGAAGGTTTCCGTGTCCTTGCAACCAAGAAAAAGTGTTTAGCCTTGCATGTTTGTTGAACAACTAATCAAAAAGAAGGAAGAATGCATAATTTAGGGTTTCTTAGAGGAAGGGGGCGTTTTTCTCTTCTTGGCTGGCTGCCCCCCTTCTCTTCTCTCATTCTTTTTATATCTTAGGAAACCCTAGGTCTCTATTTTACAAAATAGTCCTCCATTAAGTAGACTGTTTACATTTAAGTACTTCAATAACTATTTTCCTAAAAAAGGAGAAATAGCCTTGCATGAAATCTTCAAGTTTTGACTTAGAGGAGCTAAATTGCTGAAATAAAACTTGGATATCGGTTTAGATGCTTTGAAACATAATTTGGACACGTTTCTTCACGAAACCTGTTTGCTGGCAGAATTTAGATGTCATTTTTGAAAAATCATATCTCCATCATATGACATCGTTTTTGGCTGAAATTTGGAGCGTTTATAGAAATCTGAGTCATGAATCCAAAACAATTGAGTTTACATAATTGGACTTCTGTAGCTCCAGATATTCAAGTTGGAATAGCTGAAGGTCAACACTGGCAGATTGCGAGATTTGACTTTGAAGGCTGCGATTTTCATGCTCTTCCTTATTTTATTTTCTTGCCTTAGATGTACAGAAAGGTATGGATGTTAGATTTTTAATGCCACTAGAATCACTTCATTTCAACCTCCAAAGCTCACGCTCTGCACAAAACATCGACTAAAGGTCAAATCTGCCAATTATCTTCAATTTACTCCTTTTTGCATCTTTCATCCAAAAGTGCCTTCAAAACATAAAACAAAGAGTATCAAGGCATTTTATATATAAAACACAGGCAAAACACTAGTTAAATGTGGGTGAAACTATTGAATAATATGGTTGCATCAAATACCCCCACACTTAGCTCTTGCTCGTCCTCGAGAAAGGATAGGTAAAACCAAATTGAAGTTAAATTAAATGAAATCACTATGACTAACTTCTAATCTCCCATCAATATCCAAGAATATATGCATTATAAACAAGAACACAATTAAGAAGGATAAAGAGTATAAATTTTCATGAATTTATTTACATGCAAACTTCAAAACTTAATTAATCGTCGGGATTTAAATGAAATATATGCCATGCCAAAGTGATAGGTCCTCTCATTGATATACACTCCAACACTCACGTGTTTAAGGCTTATGTGTTTAAATCTCTCAAATTCAATCAATGAATATGTTCTACCATAAACTTGCTCTTCAATCTCATCTCTATTACTAACATATTACAAGCAATGCATGAATCAAAAGGTCTTATTTTCCGGTTGTAATGGGGCTAATGTTAAGGTGAGGTAAAAGAGAGTAAAAGAAAAGGTTCAAACCAAAGAAAGTAGAGCATTCTAAAAAATGATATTTCAAACAAGATATTCCATCATAGCACATAAATTTTCCATTTTTAATCACCAATGCTTAACTTCTTTTGATTTCAAGCTCTTTCAACATAAAATCTTAAGAACATAAAGGAACAATTTTTTTCTTTTTTCTTTTTCTTTTTCTTCTCTTTTTTTTTTTTTACCTTTGGCAACTTTGCCCATCTTTTCATTAAGCATCACTTCTTTCTTTTCACATAATTTCCAACCATAATTCTATGAGATATCAGAAGTATATGCTCTACTAATCCTTGGCCAGGGGAAAAGGAAAACATATATAAAGTTAAGGCTTATACATGGATAAAGCAAAGAAAAGATAAACAAGCTCAAAAGGGGCTCACTAAGGGGTAATATGCTTTAGGTTGGCTTTTTGGCTCAAGTAGTTAAAATTCCTAATGTCTTTATCATCTTCATGAATATATGTAATGTGAATGTAATCTCAATAAGATATGAAGCAAGTTCTAGAGATACATATCATTGAAAGAATGCACAATCAAAGAATATAATGTTGAAGGCTCAAAAGCTTGCATTGGTATAACACTATAAAGTCAACATGACATATTCTCAAAGTCAATTCTCAAACCAATTAAACCTTAAAACTTGCATGCACACTCCTTCATTCGATTTATATCTTCATCTATCTCAATTAATTCTCATATATAATACTCACATTCTCATAAACCAATAGGAATTCAAAAAATCAAACATCGAAATTTGTTTTTTTTTGGAACAACAAAGAAAATCAAAATAAGAAAACCAACATTCTCCCAATATCCCCAAACTTAAAACACAACATTTTCCTCAATGTTGAAATAAAAGAAAAGGAATATAGGAGAATGACAAAAATAAAGTAAAATGTGAAAAATAAAAGATAAGGGAAAAAGAAAGCAAATCTATTTTTTTTCTTTATGTGCTGGGTTGCCTCCCAGTAAGCGCTTTTGTTCTATGTCATTGACTCGACATGTTGCATGCTCATTCTTCATAGATTGGTTCAGCTAACTCCGTATAAGCGGTGAGTTCTGTCGTCCAACCTTCATAGAAAGGTTTCAAGCGATGCCCATTGACCTTGAGTACTTTATTGGTTTCTAAACTTGTAATTTCAACTGCACCATAAGGAAAAACATTAGAAACAACAAAGGGTCCAATCCAACGAGAGCGCAACTTTCCAGGAAAAAGTTTCAAACGCGAATGATAAAGAAGGACTTTGTCTCCAACATTAAACTCTTTTCTTGTAATCCTTCGGCCATGGAGACTCTTAGTCTTTTTTTTTTTTTGTAAATCCTTGCATTCTCCAAAGCATCATTTTGTATTTCTTCCAATGTAATTCCAATCTTTTTGGGCATCAAAAGGATAGGCGCTACCCATTCACTGTTCGTGATGAGGTAAATGACTCCTGCATCATGGGGAACAGTTTACAAATCCAATGCCAATTCATGCACGTTTTAGGGAACACATATATGCCTCTCCATCTTTTCTATCTTGGTCAAATAATAGTCATAGCTCAAAGCTATGCTTAATCCATCCTCACTATCAAAATCACAAACTTGCTGCACACACTTATCAACTTGGTCATAACATGTGATAGAATAAACATTGCTATAAGGATATGTCATTGTATCATGAAAATTAAATTTAATTTTTTCATCTCCTACCTCCATAGACAAAGTATCCTTACCACAATCAATTTTTGTATTGGCAGTTTTCAAGAATGGTCTCCCAAACAATATACGAGTGTTGTTTGATGAATCACAAGAATCATGTTCTATATCAAGAATATAAAAGTCGTATGGAATGACCAAACTATCAATCTTGACTAGGACATCTTCTATCACACCAAGTGGGTAAACAAAACTACGATCCGCAAGTTGTATTACAGTGCTAGTTTTATTCAAAAGCTTAAGACTAAGAGAATCATAAACATGTTTAGGCATAACACTAATGGATGCACCTAAATCGCACAAGACCCTTTTGAAACTAGCATTAACAATAACACATGGGATAGTAAACGCACGAGGTCTTTTTGCTTCAAAGGCATATTCTTTTGAACAACAGCAGATACAACTTCACTCATACTTACCATTCCATGACCTTTCAGTTTGAAAGCTCTCTTGGTAGTACACAACTCCTTCAAGAATTTGGCATACTTGGGAATTTGCTTGATAGCATCAAGCAAAGGAATGTTGAGTTTTACTTTCTTGAAAACCTTTAAAATCTCTTTTTCTTTATCCTCTTCCTTTGACCTAAAAGAACTCAAAGGAAAGGGTGGAATTGTTTTAAAACTGGAATTCATTGAGTGAGGAGTTAGTTACCTTTGAAGTGTTGATCAATGTTTCAGTTTGTGGAGGAGGAGGATATTCTTTCTTTGTACTCAATTCGGTTTCTATCTCTTCTTCTTCCTCCATCTCAATTTGTTTTGACCTTTGATTAGTACTTAAAAGTGCATTTTTATCAAGGTTTTATATCATCATTTTGCACTTGAAGTATCAATAACTCTTTAACTAAAGCATGTTTTATAATAACATATCTAATAATATAAGATACCTTTAATTTATGGTAAATGTTCATCTTAAATGCAGGCCTATCACATAAATGAAAGAATTGATTGATGAGTTGAAGTACTGAAATTGAAAGGACAAATTGATGGCAAACTTAGAAAAGAGATGTTGGTGCAGTCCAAACTGGAACATTGTTCGGTAATCGAGTCATATCTGGAGCTATAGATCTCAGATTTAGGTCTACTTTATATGGATGGAAATGTAAGACATAGGCCTAAAACTTTTATAGGAGCCCAAGATTTAACAAGGCCATTTTCAAGTCCAAATTGTAGCAAAAACGAAGAAGTCCGAATCTGTCCTGCAACCCAGACACTGTTCAGTGTTCAACCCATATCTCAAGTTCTAAAAGTCCAAATGATCTCCAATTTTTACCCTAGAAAGATGAGACAATTTCTTAGAACTTTCATGATTGAAGTCTGTTCAAATTATGACGTTATCAATGACGTTTTTGGCAGACAAGAAGATAAGAATTGTCACCAAGTCAAGATGTGGCCACTCATTTATCAATTAATCAACAAATCAATAGTTCTGAATTTTGGCCTATAAAAGGAGGCATTTGCCATGTATTTAGGCATCTTGGTTTTCAAATCAAGATCATGCTCTTGCTCTGTCTTTATATTTTGCTTATGCTTTTCATTTCCTTTCCTTGTTTATTTATGTTTCTCTCTTTCATTATGTTTAGCTAAGTTTATCATGTCAAGGTGCAAAGGTTACACTAATGGTGTAAGAATAAGTATAATATAATAAACTTAACATGGACCTTAATGTTGGATACTAACATGCTTTATATTTGTTATCTTGTTCACTTTTAATACTTTGCTTGTTAAATGGTTAATCTAGATTTATGTTGTATAACACTTGGTACAACA
>Ga0325404_1001426_pt1 | contig 25376 bp, 14 predicted proteins | sample PopdelMetagenome_18_FD_205664 | JGI IMG/M metagenome (GOLD analysis project Ga0325404, IMG submission 205664) | Populus deltoides microbial communities from Bellville, Georgia, United States - Xylem-Control-R1 | ecosystem: Host-associated > Plants > Phyllosphere > Stem > Wood/Secondary xylem...
AATACCAACACCTAACATTATCACAACCATACATTCTTACATTCACATTTGTATCATGGCAAGGTATCAACATAACTAATAACAATCATACACACATAAGGGTTCTATTTCATTTTTATCACAAAATTATGCCATAAACATATTCTCATTTACTTGAACCATTCTTATGTAAACTCAACAATCTTATAATAGAATTCAAGCATGGACATCAACATAAATTTCAGTTCCAGCACATAAAATGTTCCTAGAAATCCAGCAGAATCACATTTCATGCATTTCATCAATTCTTTACACATTACATGTAAGTTCATCAATCATTTGTGAAAAATCAAAGCATTAATCATCAATATGCATTCTGCTTTAGTTTGGATATGATCTTAGGAGTTTAACAAAGCTATTGTCCTGCATTTCACCACACAAACACATTTTGTCCAACCTTTCAACTATGGTCGACCCTCTCCCAAATTTGTTCAATCAAAATTGTTCATTTCTCTTGTTGTATGTTCTGGAATTAGGTCTTATATTCAATCTCATTTTCGTCTCTCTTCATAATCCAATTTTTTTCCCTTAACAACTAGTGCAAAAATCCTAGGCCATTTACTTAGGGTTTCCTTCTTCCTTTTGGTCTCAAGGTCATAAGAACATGAGAAGAAAGGTTTTGGTTCATACCTTTTGATTTTAAATGGCTGTAGGAAAGGATTTAATGGTTTTTTCCCCCTCTTCTGCCGGTTTTCTTCCTTTTTTCTGTTTAGTTTTCTTCCCCTTTTTTCTTCTGTTCAACCACCTGTTACTCTCCCTCTCCCACCATCGTTTCAGTCATTATTCCTACCCTCTAGCTCTCTTTTTACTCATATATGCAACAAGGTGAACATGCAACTGAGATTGTGTGGTTTTTTTCTCTGGATAGAGAAAGGGTCTGTTGCAGCTGTTAGAGTCGGTTTTTAGGGAGAGGTTTAGACTCCTTCTCCTTTCACGGCTCTATTCATCTTTGTTTTTCTCTAATTTCCCTTTTTCTCCAACGTTCCAAGGAGGTGCTTGCAGCTAGGTTTGCTAGTTTTGCCTTGGGAAGACAGGTTGTTGCAGCCGAGGCTGCTGGCCAACTATTTTTTTGGAAGAGCAAAGGTCATTCTCTTTTCTTTGTTGCATTTATACCCCTCTTAATGTGGACAGGTGTTTGGAAGGCCGTTTACCTTTATTCTATCTCTGTTTAGTTCATCCTAGGGCTAGTCAAATCCTTCATAGTTTCAATTTAGAGTAGGCCAGTTCTGCTTCCTCACACTTCCCCTTAGAGTAGGCCAGTCCTTACCCCTTAATTCCTCCTAACATAGGTCGGCCAAGATTATTTGTTTTTAGGTTTTTACAAAAATACATGGATTTGTCAGCGTATATAACCATCATTGACCTAAAAATCATCAACGAAAACTGAGTCGTTACCAATTCAAAAATCAACAACAAAAACTGTGTCGCTGCAGATTCAAAAATTGGTAACGAAAACTGTGTCATTGTCGATTCAAAAATCGACAGCGATAGTGGAGTCATTTCTGGCTTTATTTTTTGTTGGTTGTTTACATTCTCCCCTCCTAATATAAATTTCATCCACGAAATTAAAGGGACTCGTATTGATAATGCCTCCAGATTCTCAAAGCAAATACCATAGTAATCGACTTCAGGTCATATATCAAGTAAGTCTTTATGTGAGTCTTTAACTGTCTTGACGTATAAACGATCACTTCCCCATGTTACATCAATCACACCTAAGTCTTTTCTTCGAGGCATCATTAATAACTACAAAACCCGTAGTATTTGGAACGTGCCAGTTTTAGTATAGCAATCTATCTAGCCTTGTACTTACTCAGCTAACCATGCCTAGGATTACATCAAAATCATGTAATTCTTAGGGCATCAAGTTTATTTCTATTTCATACCTTGTTTCTTGTCGGAGTTCCAATTATGAACCATTTTTTCTATTATTTTCACCCCCTTCCCCATTCTTGGTGACAATTCTCCTAGAAATAAATGGGTGGGTAACACCCAGTTCAAACAACACAAACACATTAAAGTTATTCATCGGTAGTGTACCTGCTACCACATTGATTGCAGTCCTAACTTCTTCCAGTGTCAGGTGGAAGACGTTTCCTGAAGTCTAATCATTTTGTGCCCCTAGCCTCTGTTGGCTGGAGTTTATTCCTGATTAGGAAGGCCTTATCGGCCTATTCACTATGACGGATTGTTGATAACTTTGAGTTGGTTGTTGCATACATTATGCTTGCCTAATGTTTTTTTTTAGGGCATTCCTTTTTATAATGGCCTCTTTCACCGCAATAATGACACCTTTGCCCCAAATACTGACAGCTTCTTCATCTATAACCATGTCCTCTACATATAAAACATCACCCTGGTGAAATAGAGCAGTCTCCCAAATGCCTTTGTTCATACTTCATATAGTGAGGGTAATGCACATTCTTCCGGTCACTAGTCCCCTTTGAAGAGTTCGGCTCTTGAGTGAGTCTATCCACCCATCACTCTTCCACTTGACTATTGGTGAAACAATACCGTTATTGTTTCCTTATTCCTGGATGCCTTAAATATTCCACTTTTTCTCTTCTTCATAAGCAGTAGTCTATTGATAATATCATCTCCATCCCTCTTTTTACCTGTTCCCTGATGTCCCTATAGACCCTCTCCAATACAGGTTTTCAAAGCTTGTGTTACCTCAATCAGTTATCTCACTGATTTAAATCATAAGGCAATCAACCCTTGCCTTAATTCCTGTCGAAACCCGTCTCTCAACTTATGCAATTCTTCCCTGCAAGGACTCAGATGCTCTTACTAGAGCGTGTGAAGCAGTATCATTCAATGGATCCTCATCCTGCCAATCTTAGGCATTTCAGCCTATACTCCTCCTTTCTATAGAGGGTAGCCTTAAGCCAATTATATGGCGCCATAACCTTATCTATAGCTACAACAACCTGTAATCAGGCTGTTTAGTCCACTATAGGCTACCTTCTAACATGCCAATCCCAATCCTCTTATGCCTTAGACACTTCAATCAATAACCAAGAAGAATAATTAATAAACTTGAGTTGGCCTAACACCTAAGGAAAATGAGTTTAAACATTGGACGTATAACGAGGCCTGTATATAATCATCAATACCCTGGATTGATTGATATGTAGTATCCAATTCCTAAAAGAATTAAGATAATTGATTCTTAATAGTTTTCTAGGGAGGATAACTAGTCAACAAGGAAATATATTTCTAAGTTTACTAATTAATGTAGTGATGGTGCTTCAAATCCCTTTGTAAAATTAATTTTATTGGGTTCATCACTAACTAAAATTGTATTTCATGAATTCTGTACACTGTTACCTAACCCTATCAACGGTTAGGAAGAGATAAGGGCTTATTTGCATAAGCACTTTTATAAACCAAAACCATAAGTAAAACTAGTTCATTTGCCAAAATAGTTCAAGACCCAAGAGATCTCATCAAAAGCTAATATATACACCTTTACATATGATGTTACTCGATATAAAAAGAAGTTTGCAAAACAAATAGAAAAAAGTTACTTAGATGAACATTTTAGTTGGCTATTTGAACAGGGTCATGATTGCCCATTCATTAGCTAATAATAATTTTTATGAGGACTTCAAATAAGTTCAACAATAGCTTATATTGGTCATGAAACTTAAAAAGGAAAAACTTCTTGAGATCGCTGCATTAAGAAATTCAAAAAAGGTTAATAAGCCTATTAGTAAAGAAGTGAAAACAACCAAAGTTACTAGTAAATATAAAGAGTACTCATTTGATATAAAAAAAAGTAGATTGGATATTTGATCAATTGATTTAAAGAGGATAAAAAAAAAAACTCTTAAGCAATCACACAATCCTCATTACTAAGAAAATAAAGATGAAGAAATAGTAAGCATGACACGACTCATGGAGACATGATACTAATAATTATGTCATCTTTAGGAATTAGATTTAGAAGGCATTAGAAGCTAGTTGAATTCCCTTATTATAGAAGAAAATAAAAGTTGTAAACAACCCATTTCCTAATATGAAAACTTTAGTGATTACCATTAAACCTTAAAGACTACCTAGGATAGGAAAAATACAATAGACTAGATTTGATTAAATATGATAGAGGGTTAAATTTACCACTAATGTTGTTATATGTAAAAGGTATATCAATTATGGAAAATCTAAAGAATTGACACTAGAAAATCATGAGAAACCTCTCTAACAAAGTATATAGGTGCCCTGTTTGTCATAGATTTCTATATATGGAGGAAGACTTATAGGGCAAGGCTAAATAAATTAGCACTCCATAAAAGTCCAAAAGCTTCATGTTTAAAATACCTGCTAACAATGAATGACATAAACATCTGCCACAACGAAAGTCATTAAAGCTTAGTGATGAGGATGATGAATTGGGTAGTGATCACTAATATCTCTTAGACCTGGAAAGAAGGTGGAAAGAAGGTCAATTAAGCAAGACATATCTTAGAAAGATTTAATTTTTTAACATACTAGTGAGAAATGATGTTGCTAAACCATACACCTCATCAAAGGAATAAGTTTTAAGATCAGAAAAAAAAGTCTTTTGGTCAATAATCAACAAATATAAACGTATATTGGATTACTAACACGTAGAGTTGATGATCGATTGCACACATGATGATTGTGAAACAGGATTGAGCCTAATCCAACACAAGAATAGGTTGACATATTATGTAATGATTATTTTCAACCAAACACCATCATTGTCTAATTAAAAGGTCATTTTAGATCCTAAATAGTTCAAAAGGTATATTTTTAAAGATATTTTTATAAAAAGCGGGCAAGTCTATTATAAATATAGTAATATAATATGAATAAGGTGACCAACTATGAATTAAGAAAGCAAAGGTAATAGTTAACCATGAAATATAACCAACTATCAATTGCACAAAAAATTAAGATAAAGTTTTCTAATAGAGAAGGCTAACAATTAAACAACTAAAGTGAAGAAAACCATCAACAAATAAATGCCTTAAAGTTGTGCTATGTAAGTAACAATATCAAAAAGTAGCCTTAATCATTCAAAAAGAATAAAAGAGGACATTCCTACTAAAAGAATAAAAAAAAGGTTTTCCTAAAGAAAAATGTCAAGTTATTGCAAGTGTGATTATAGTTAAACAAAGTAACAGACTTAAGAACCACAACATTGTCTCATTAATAAAATAAAATACTTTTTTAGAGCCTAAATTAGACTCAACTAACATCTTCATTAATAAAGATACCTAACTTAAGGTAAAAAAATGAGCTCATGGATGATGATGATGCCTTCTTAAATGAATAAATAATGGAAAAATAGATTTTATGTCCTCTTTGAAGAGAATGCATAATATAAAGAAATGGAAGTTAATGAGCCTACAATTCTGATATAATAAATGAATGATCAGGATACAATTAAAGAGGCTAACTTGCTAGAAATCCATTATGAGGCAAAAAAAGATCAATCATGATGATATTGTACTAACAATATCATTTTTTCCCTGCCATACTTGTCTAAGGCCAAACCTGGTCAATTTTATATTATATTGATATTGACAATAAAGACAGTGTAGATAAGAAGGCACAAATCATGGAAAACAACTGATTAGAACCTATGATTTATTAGGGACCAAATGTGGCATTTTATAAGCCAACAATGGCTATGAGTAGCCACATTAAACCCCTGTATAAAACTACCAATTTTAATGGTGTACCAATATAGAGGGCATTAATTGATAATGGTGTAGTACTGAACATAATGTTTTTAACATTGATAAAAAAAAAAAAATTAGTCATAACAAAGTTGATATGTAACCTTTTCAAGTAGCAATGTTAAATTTTATACAAAACATATTCAAGTTCTAGAAGTAGACTTAATAGTTAGATCTAGAACTGTTGACCTAATGGTATCCATTGCTGCTAGTTTTGATTAGTCAAACTATTAAGAAGTTATTAATCATTAATTACCTTAAGGTTATGTTGATTTAGATTTATTCCCATACTATTTATCTTGAGTATTGACATCTTAAAGTTACACTATAAACATGGAATTATGCTGGTAGGATATAATGCTTCAAGATTAGTCTTAACATATTTGTATTATGACTCAAGTATTTTTAGGGATTAATTTAACTCTTTAGACCAACTTCCTATACTTAAATATTATCCTAAAAGGTTTCCCTAAATTTCCCTAAAAAGAATGGCTATAAGTAAATGTGGCATTTCTTAAGCCAATAATGGCTATAAGTAAGCGCATTAAACCCTTGTATATAATAATGGCTATAAGTAAGCGCATTAAACCCTTGTATATAATAATGGCTATAAGTAAGCGCATTAAACCCTTGTATATAATAGTTAGTTTTAATGGTGCAACACTGGTATTGATCAAGAAGATTGGTTATGAAAAAGCTATTATGCTACCTTCTGAAAAAGTAAAGTTGGATTTTACATGAGTGTAAAAGTGTTATAAGTAGACTTAATAGTTGTATATTGAATTGTTGGCTTGAAGGTATACATTTCTCCTAGTTTTGATGAATCAAACTATTAAGTTACTATTCATTACCTTGTGGTTTTGTATATGTGGATTTGTTCTTGTGTACAACATCTCAAGAAGTATTGATGACATCTTGAAGTTGTGCTATAAACATGAAATTATATTGGTAGGATATAATGATTTTAGATTAGTCTTACAATGTTTGTATTATGACTCAAGTCTCTTTAGAGATTAATTAAACTTTTTAAACTAACTTTCTATACTCAAAAGACTTTGTTTATATCTATAAAGCCTAAGCCAATTGTAAACCAAACATCTTAAACTGAATGATAAAAGCTAAAAACCACTAGTAAATCAGATTTCTCAAATAAGATATAAAAAACCAAAGACAATGAGTAAACTAGACTTTACACTAGATATATTTATGACCATTGGTGTATTAAAACTAGTTGGATAAAGAATTCAAATTTCTTTGTTTCCATGTCGCTACCTCATTTGGTTTAATCATAGGCTATATCAATCTTCTATTATTCAAATATCTTGGCTCATTCTCATGGATTACATATTTTTTACATCATCTGGTTTAATCCATAGGGTATAACAATCTTCCATAATTCATATATTTTGGCTCACTCTCCTTAAAGACATATGTTTTTTACATCATTTGACTTAAAGCCTAGGTATACCGGTCTTTTAAAATTTGAATTTCTTAGCGTATATCTCACTAAAAGATTGGCAGGTTTTGTCCTTGAGCCCATAAAAGTCAGTTAGGTTTTGATCTTTGTCCTAAAAAGATTGGTAGGTTTGGATCTTGAGCCCTTGAAAAAGATTGGTTAGGTTTGATTTAAAGCCAAGTGTAAAAGAATTGTTATAATAGTTTAAATCTTGAACCTATAAAAGGATTCACTGTATGGTATGGTCTAGCTCTTAAAATAGACTAAGTATGATAGTAGAAGCCAAAGCTTACTGCCTAAGGAGTGGGGTAGGAGGTTAGAACAAAACCACTATAAAATTTATGTTTGTCTTTTTTCTTCTATCTCTTTACTTTTCTCATGATCTTTTTATTTTAATTTTTATATTGATTGCGTGCTCAACAAGTTATTGTGTATGTGTGTGTGCTGAAACTTTTGACCATAAGCTTTTGTGTGGTTGATAAGCTTGTTATGGGTATTTTTGTGTTCATTTTGATTGTTTGATTTTAAACTGAATTGTTGGCCTTAGTTTTAAAATATCTAATTCACCTCTTCTAAGGTTTTTTTGGTTCAAAATTGATAGCGGAGCAAGGGCTATTTGTTATGGTTTAATTATCTAAAAGTAAAAATCATAGCATTTAAGGGATAAAACTTGACAAAAACTCTTGTCTTTGATATGGATATTTATGGAAATTAGAGTATTAGGATGAGAATCATTATTGAGGGAATAAATATAGAAATATGGGATATTGTAAAGAATGGGTTAATTAGACTTTGTAAAGTTGCAAATGGGGGAAAATATTTGAAATAAAAATATGATTTGAATAAGCATTAGAAGGGAGAGTTTTGATTGAATATTACTGCTATGAAAACTATAAACCCCAAGATAAATTGAAAATTATCAAAATTATGGTATAAAGAGTTAAGAAAGATAAAGAAGAAAATTTTATGGTAAAAAATGTAAATATTTCTAGTAGCAAAACCAGTCTAGCTATTTTGAGAAATGACTGGATCGATATAGTGAATCGGTCAGATCATTTTTAAAAACAATCAGACCATTATGGCCATTGTCTTTTTAAAACTAACGGGGCTCAACCAAGGGAGAAAGATAGCATTTTCATTTCTTTTTCCTTCCTCTCACATTGAAGGGTTAGAAAATGACTGTTTGGAGTGAAAAAAGAGGATTTTGAGAGATAAAAACACTTGCACACTAAAAATCAAAGAGAGAAGATTTAATTAGAGAAAAAAACTAAAAGAAGAAGAGGAAAAGAGAGAAAATTTGGAAAAGCCTTGATGAGTCGACCTTTGAAATACCTTCAGCAACTGGGTAAGACGTTTAAAACCCCTTTGTATCAATTAGAACAAAAATGTAGTGATTTTAAGCAAAATTTATCAAAGAATGGAATTAGGGTTCTTGACATAAATTTGAGAAAAATATGAATTTCTTGGAAATTGAGTTCCTAGGACCCTTATAGGTTGTTATAGGAGTGAAATAATGATGAAATAATGAAGAAATTTAAATAGATAAGGAAGCCCAAGGGGCCGGCCATTTAGGAGCAAAAATGGGAAATTTTGCGTTTATGATTGTCCATTAATTGTGTAATAAGTGTATGTATGAACATGTAAATAATGATTTTTGATTGAGTTGAATTAATGAAATAATTGAAAATAGAAAAAAAAATCGAATGGTTGGACCTAATAGGATGAAATCACAAAATTGTTAGATAGATTATAAATTGTATTGAAAGTTTGATATTTGGATAATGGTTTCGATGAATGGTTCTATTCTGATATGATAAAGAGGAAATTATTTTATGTTTTAGGAGTTGAATGCCTTTGAGAAAATTGTTGAACTTTAAGTAAGTTTTTGTGGCATTTATGCTTGTAGTTGTGTTTAAGATTTAACCAAGATGTAATGAAATTCGTGTTTATTTATATGCAACTAAAATGATATAAAAAAGAGAAATGAATTTGATTATGGATGAATAACCGGTGAAATTATAATAGGTATTATGACGAGTGGATGAATAACCGGTGAAATTATAATAGGTATTATGACGAGTGAAGAGTATTTTTGGATACAATAATGATAATGAATTAGAAAACCTATCAATACAAGGTATATCGTTGGGGTTGTTTAACTAGTCGAAGGTACTTGGCATAGCTAGACTGTAGGTAGGTACATCGACACCTTGTAAAAATTCTTCTTTAAAATTTTTCATTACTTTCATGTGTTAATTAGTTGATATATGAAAATTTTGGATAATGATATTTTTAGTAGACCTATATATATATATAAGGATTGATTGGTATTTGTTAAAGAATGTAGGATTAATTGGCAACTAAAATGAATTAACTAGATTATTGGCTTCTAAATAGGAATGCTGAAATGATTGAAAACCAAGATAGGTTGACCGGATTGAATGGTATTCATAAGAAATACCTCGATATTGGCTTCCGAATGATAATGCCAGAATGATTGGCAACCAAGATGGGTTGACCAAATTGATTAGTATTCAGACCATAATATGTAATTCAAATACTAATTATTAGTTAGTATTTTTGTGTAGATCTAGGTACATATGGACTATTATATTGTAATATTAAGCTTATGGATTGTAATTTTAAATACTTGATTTTGTTATATAATTAAACTAGCAATTATCACTACCTAGTTAAGGTGATGTAATATCTTTAGTGATATACTTTGTTTAACTTATATCTTTGTATTTATTCAAGTGTTAGATGGTGTAGAATTATTGTATTGTTTTGATGTTTTAAATTATTATGATGGATATGAAACAAATAAATGTTATAGTGATATAAATTGATGGGAACGAAATATGGAATGATGAATATAATGAGATGAGATCCAAGATGATTGGATCGGAATTGAGGTGATAAGGTGTGGTGTTTATAGTTATAAAGTATTATTTTTTTGTGTTATGAATTTGATGTCAACACTTGGGATGTCCCAAACACAAAGGAAACTTTACTAAAATTTCAACAGAATCTTAATGAGTTAGTAAAATGGATATTTTTAAATCAATCCGGTCAACCTATTGAATTTTCAATTAAATAAGTTGACCATTTCATCGATCAGTAAAAAACAATTGACACTTTTTTTGGATTAAATATAATAAAATTTGTTTTTAAATGTTGAGGATATTACACAATCTTAATGAGATAGTAAAATGGATATTTTTAAATCAATCCGGTCAACCTATTGAATTTTAAATTAAATCGGTTGACCATTCCAAACAATTGATATTTTTTTTGGATTTAATATAATGAAATCTGTTCCTAAATGTTGAGCATGTTACACAACCTTTATGAGATTTTTAAGATATTCCATATTCTTAGTAAAGTTTATGCTTTCTTAAGTGGCAAGAAGATATGGGATGCTCTTAAGAAATTATATGGAAATAAAGATATATTTTTGAAGTTAATAAAGATGTGAGCATAAAAGAGGTTAACATAGAGTATTATCAATAAAAAGAATGTAAGCTAAAATATGGATCAAGAATTTTGAATAAATTTCAAGTGAGATATAAAACAAGTTTTGATCTCAAGAATAAACTTCAAATGGTTTAATAGAGAATGTACAAAATAAGGCTTTTTCCTGCAAAAACAAAGGAAAAGGATATTCAATTTGTGAGACAACTCCTAATTGCCAAGAGGACAAAGATAATGAGGCAATAAATGACTCATTCGAACATTTTTCTTATGATTAACTTCATAATGAATTTATTGAATTCTATGAGTTTTATTTTGAGAAAATTCTCTTAGAAAGATAAATTGTTTATTTTTAAAATAAATTGATGTTTTAAAGAAAGAAAATGATTTGATGATTTCAAAGCTAAAATAATTTGTTGAAGTCAAAATTGAAAATAAGCTTTTAAGAAAAGAAATGAAGAAATATATTGCAAAATAAAAATTTAGAAACCTAGCTCTCTTGAAGTTGAGAATGATGATTTTAATTGTGAAAATAAAGTGGCTTATTCTCAAACTCAACTTGTTATAAATTGTAAAATGACTTAAGAAATATTTAGACTTGATTGATTGATCTTTAAAAAAGTGTTCAAAGAAAAAAAAAATCATGTTATGGCATCTGAAAAGCCAAATTTTGCAAAAAGAGTTTTTGTTGTTTGCAAATCTTTCAAAGACAAAAATGTCCAAAGTTGTTTTTTTATATAAAAGCAATATGTTCTATCAAATCTCATCCAACTTATAGAGAAAATAGATTAATATTGTTAATTCATGTTCTTATAAGAAAATTGGTCTTATTATTTGCAATTATTATGGATTATATGGTCATATTTCACATATGTTATTGATAAAGAGAAATTGATATTATGATCTGAAAATGATTTGAGTTCCTAAAAGAACCACCTATTTTTATTACATAAAAGCTAACCTATATGGACCCAAAGACATTGGGGCCAAAAACAAAAGGTGTTCAATGTTTTTTAGAATCTCGTAGATCTTATTAGACAATATTATGTTGTTTAAGGTTTATGCAAAGATTAACTAAATATTAGTTTGTCCTTCTAGTGTATAATAAACTCTTCAAGGTTGGGTTGTAGTAAATCACAAGTCATCTAGTCTTTTAGGGTTTGTGAGAGGATTAATTAAATATTAGTTCTTGCTTCTAGTATTTGATAAACTCTTAGAGACTAGGTTATCACAAACCACAAACTGTCTAATTAACTCATCTTTCTAACAAAGAGGGATTGATATTCCTTATATGCTAGCTCTTTCTTCTTCTTCTTTGTATTGTATAATGTCTATTCAATAGAAAAATATGATGCACAACATTTAATTTATAGGAAAAACATGATAACCATATTAAGAGAAAAATATCATAAATTTTATTTTAGGATAATTATTAGAAATTTATGCAATCAAGTCGGTACTTGACTTTCCTAAGACTAAGATTGTAATCCCATATACTATTTCTTGAGTGCTAGATCATTCTTTTCTTTATATTGTATATTATCTCTTCATTAGAAAATATGAGGCATAATATTATAGTTATAGGAGAAACATGATAGCCATATAAATAGTAAAATATCATCTCAATTTAATTTCTTACAAATGATTCTTAATATGTGTGACCCATTAGATTCCTAATATATTGACCCAAATGTAAATCATAATACATATAATTAAGTAATTTAAATCATTTAACTTATTATCAATTTAATAAATTCATTGATTTATATTTAAAGATCAAGTACAATGTTTAATAATATGTCATGATTCTTTAAATATTAGAAAAGTCATGTGGTTTTACATAACATTTTAGTGACTAGTTTCTTAGTATATTTATTATTCTTTCATCACTAATATTTTAATTTAAAGATTTGAGTACAAAGTGTGTTTGCTCTATCAAATCGCATTTGTTCTCGACACCATACTCTTTGATTATTTGAATAAGTTTTGAAAACCATTTTAAGTCTCATTTCACCTTACCTAAAGATTTCAAAATAAATACCATTATAGAACATATGAAACAATTTTTTTTCTAATTTATCTAAGACAATAAATCCTTTTTTATCAATGTCTTTATATAGTTTATGTTATATCCAATATTTACCTTTATATTACTAATGTAAATCAATGAGCATTGCCAAAGAACTCATCAGAGGTACCAATTCAGCCAATTACAAGGTCTGAAACTAAAAGGATACAAGAGAAATTAATTAGGTTGATTCTAGATGTTTGGGTTAACAAGTTGCAAATTTATCAAACTAGACTTTTTTGTACTGTTTGAGACATATTTAAAGCTACAAGTGGAGTTTTATTGCGATTCTAGTTGGGCTAGAAACTAAACATGTTAAGCTTTATATTCATATTTGGTAGGCTCGGTAAATCATCCATAAAATAGATAACAATATGTTTGACATCAGGCTTGAAATCTACCAGTAAACAAGGAAAGTTGGAAAATGATTGTTTTCCATATGATTTGTGGATTCCTACAAGGCAAGGATTCTTTAATTTCAAAAAGATCAATTAGGTAGCAATTTATGTTTCCTTTGTTTTGTGGATTTCCTTATTGACAAATTTTCTTTATCATTTAAGGATATTAGATGCGGGTTTGGGCTTATTTTTTCTAATATAAAATTTCACATTAACAGGGATAACTTTCAATCCAACTATTGGATTGGGATAAAGTCTTCCCAGAAGCTTTTAGATGCCTTATGTTATATATAATCAAAATTTCATAGCAATTGGATATAAGGAAGACCTTGTGATCAAGTCCGGAAACCACTGTGCAAGAATTGCATTATTTTCCTAGTTGGTTTAGGATTATTTTTCTTAATTTATTTAGAACTTCTTGGTTATTTTCCAGATATGTTTAGGAATTTTTACCTATTATAAATAAAGTTATTTATCTTGTATTTAGGTTTTTTATATAGACCTTGATTTCAAAATAATATTTTGTATATGAAAGGTTGCTCATGCTATAAGTTTTTCATTGAACTTTTCTTGGACTTATCAGAAATCTACTGTCTTTATAGAGTTCTTCTTTTATACCATTAGTTCATGATTCATTATAATCATAGGGCTAAAATTTCTTTCATTTAATAACTTTGGTGTCTTGGTTCAATTAATTATTATGTCCGGTTTGATCTTTAATCTAATTTTAACTTTCTTGTGTTGTTTCTTTCTTGCATATGGGTTCAAGGGTTCCTACCCTCGGGTTTGCATCATTTACCCTTAATTAAGAGTAACATATGATTATGATCAAAACATAATATTTTCTATATAAGATAACCTAGAGATCTCAAGTCTAAGAATCACTTAAACAATTGACACGTAAGTCTTTCCACATATACAACTAGCTTGATTTGTGAGCTATTACCTGCCTTCACTCAAGATTAAGTTACTAATTGTAGTTTCTTTTTGTTAGAAGGAAAAAATGAATAATAAGTAGCATATTGATCGGAGAATCAATGTCGGATCAACATATTAACAATGGTCAATCAATAGATTAACATCCAACAAATCAATAAAAACGAGTCCAAAAATTCTCTAGCTACTACCTCTAACCTAATGCCTTTCAATCAAGTTGAAAATGCCCTTAATAGTTTTAAGGAATAATTAATTTGAGTGTATATTAAAATTCATATAAGTAAAGTTGTAGCTTTGTATGATATGATATAAAAAAAATACTAATTTCATATTAGTTAGCTTAACAACTCAAGTTACAAAAAAAAAATCACATCCTTTACCATATCTAATTGGATGGCCAAATAAGAAATCTAAATTAAAGGTAATGGAATAATGTATTTTCAAATTTGTAATTAATTAAGTATTAAAGGATGTACTTGTAATATTATTCCATTAAACATTTATCTAGTGATTTTTGGTAGTCCTTACCTATAGGACAAAGATGGAGTTTTACATAGAAGCAATAATATTTGAAAACTTGTTAGACTTGTCAAAGATGGAATTAGTTATTGCATTTGTCCTACTATATATCTGAAAATGTTTTTTTTAGTGACTACTTAATAAATTAAGCATTTAGTTAATACTAGTCAAAGTCATCTCTTACTTTCTATTTGAGTAGTTGGTTTTAAATTACGTAACATTGAAGATAGGCTCAATGCTAATGAATACATATAAATTCAAAAACAAAAGTCAAAATCCATAATGATATGGTCTTTGAGATATCTATAGAATATAGAGTGCCACCTCTAAGAAAAAAAATGCAATATGAAAAGGTTTTGCTACTTGACGTTTAATTCCTAAAATCAACACTCCACATGTTCTTGCTATACCTAAATTAAGACAACCCCGCAAGGTAAAGACTAATGCTTATATAGTCAATCGAGTAGTTTTTTTATAAGGTAAACCACTATATTATCATTCTGAATTATTTTCAATTTTAATTTTGAATTATCCTACCTTTGAAAAACAACTTTATAAGGAGCATGTAATTTCTTAACTATGACAAGTTGTAATTGAAAACGAAAGTAGTCGAGAAGTCTTCTCAATTATGAAAGACAACTTTTAAGGGACTAAAAGCCTTCTTAAAAGGGATGTTTGATCCATAATCTTATTTTTATTATGTAGTCATGTAGGGTCCGACTATTAGATGCCAACACACACAACCTCCTTAAATGCGAGCCTATTTTTTTATGGTTTTTTTAGGATCATAAAAACAAACCAATAAATTTTATTTTTTTTAGTTTAAGGAAAAGAAGAACACAAAGGGAAATGAGAGAGCACAAAAAACAATATGTAGTGAGTTTTTAGGATTGTAAAAGACTAGTATCAAGTAGTAAGTTATCTTGACCTAGGATTAAAGTTTGTAATATTTTCTTAAAGTTAATGGATTATTTTTTTCATTGATTTGTTTGTGGATGTTTTCCTAACTAGGGTTTTACCATGTTAAAAATTAGTGTTCTCTATCTTTTATGTTTCTTAATTGCTTAGTTATGTTATCAATTACTTATTTATGTATACAATTATTCCTTAGGTTATTGATTTGAGAGTTTAACATCAAATCTAAAAAAAGGTGTTATTATTTTAATGTTATTTACTTTCAAACACACACACACACACACATATCTTCATAAATATTTTTCTTAACAGTGTGTAAGGTCTTAATTATTAAGTAGTTGTATCTTACCCCTTTTCTCTCTCAACTTTGACTAAAATATTATAACATGATTCATCACTATAGGTGGGTTTAAGGTTGTGTTTACACCAAAAACAAACATCCACGTATCAATCATAAAACAATGATTATTCCTAATAAAATAAAGGAAGGAAACTAAAATTGATCGTGAGTAGTGGAATTGACCATGTTTGAAAAATCCTAATCAATTAGTTGACTAAGCTACCAAAAGTCATGATCGATCAAAGGAGAATGATTGACCATAAAAGTTTGGATGTATTAGAAGAATCAGAAAGCTTGATTCTATTTAGAGAGAGTCTATAATAAAATAACTAATTAGAAGTCACAATGTTAGCTTAGGATTCAAATGGTATCAATAAAAAAGTATTTTAGTTTGTATTGAGATTTAATAAAGTCTCATTGTCCAATTCAAATACTTATGTAGGATTAGGGTAATATATTTAAATAAAATTCAAACTCTCTATTAACATATAAAGGTCCACATAACTACTTTGAAAGATAGTTAGCCCTACTTTGAAAGATAGTTAGCCTTATGCATGAGTTTCAATACCCTTATGCATGAGTTTTAATACAAATTTATCTTCCTTCTAGTTTTTATTACTTTTCTCTATAGCTTTATTTATTGTTTTCTTTAATTCTCGAACTTTATAATGTTGGAAATTTGTTTTAATTAACATGATTAAACAAATTATGAGTGAATGAGAAATTAATCTCAAAGAACCATTGATTTTTTCACTAAAAAAACCCTTTTTTTCTACATTTAATTCTTGATTTATGATGGATAATCAAAGGTTGATAATGGTAGAAATTAATTCTTATCAACTCTTCAACCTTTTAGCTTCTAAAATTCACTATATAAATAGGGGTAAAGGAATAGTTTTCACTTGAATTTTTCATATTTATACACACTCTTTCTCATCTTATTTTTAGTGTTGTTCTTCTCCTTTTAATGATTTGTTTTGCCTCTCAAATCTAGATCTTATATTCTTCTTGTTGAGCGATATTTGAGTCATATAATTTTTTGTTCAAAAACCTTGTTTAAAAGTGTATCTAAACTAAAGTGGTAGTGTTGGAATCTTAGAAGATATATTGTGAATATCCTAGTTGCATAAGTAAAGAGCAATAAAGCTTTAAGGATAAAGAATTTGTTCTTGACAACAACAAAAGATTCATTCTTTAAAGTGTTTCAACAAGCTAGTACCTTTCTTATTTTAATTTAAGCATAGTTAATTTTATTATTAATATGCATACTAGAAATTTGATTTTATATCAACTACAAGTTTGGATAAATGCTTAGTATACATACTAATATTCTATTATTAATTTTTGTGTTGAAAACATGTTTGCCATTAGTTATGCTTTTATATGCTTATAGTTTTAAACATGTATAAACTCTGAGTTTTTATTCGACATCTTTTGTTTAGCATGTCTTTATAGTGATAAACATGTATAGAAATTTATCCTATCAATCAACATTCTTAATTGAAAATTTTAATTTGGAGATTGATATGTTTAAGGTTATTATAATTTGCTTCATATTTGTATAAAATAGGCATGTCATTGTCCGGATCTAGAACATGACAACTATAGCAACAAGCACAACAACCAATAATTGATATTCTTTTGGTTTAACAATGCTTAGGAGTGGAATTGGATCACATTTAAAAAAAACTAAATTAATATTTTTTTAATATTTCTATTTTAATATATTTTCAAGCAAAATATACTTTTAAAAAAATCAATATCGTAATCTCAAGCATAATCTAACACTGTCTGCAACAACTCGTCTTTTAGTGTCTATAAAGCAAGTTTGTATATTGATCTCTATGGAAAGAAGTCAGAGAGCTTCCTCTCGATAATTTCATGCCAATCAGAATCAGTGTAGCCCATGATGTTAGTATGGCCATTGCGAGTCATAATAATTCCACGACCAATTATCCCTTTTAGATACCATAAGATATGATTTACCAAACCATGATGTTAAACAGTTAGAGGATGCATATATTGACTAAAGAGACTGACAACAAATGTAATATTCGATCAAGTGATTGTTAAGTAAATTAGCTTACAAACAATCTTCTAATAGTGATTGTAAGAAGCAAGAGGTTCATTTGAAGGATCTGGTGTTAATTTGTTGTCTAAAGGATATGCAACAGGCTTACTATACAACATATCGACATCCTTCAACAGATTAATAACATACTTACGTTGATTTAAAAAAATTCTTTTAGTAGAAGTTGTCATTTCAATGCCTAAAAAATACTTCAAGGAACCAAGATCTTTAATCAGGAATTATTGTTCAAGAGACTTCTTAAAATGAGTTATTGAATCACCATTACTCCCACTTATAATAAGATCAACCATATATATGAGCACAACTAGCTTATGAGTTAAACCAAATTGAATAAACAAGGAAAAATTCGTAAAGCTTCTTTTAAAACCAAGAACTTCAATAGCAACACTTAATTTTGCATGTCAAGCCCCAAGGACTTTGCTTCAAGCCAAAAATAGATTTACGAAGTTGGCAAACTAGTGTAGAATTGCCACTCTAAAGATGTATAAGAGGAAGTTTCATGAATACTTCTTCTTTAAGATCTTCATGTAAAAATGTATTTCTTACATCCATTTGATATAGAAACCATCTCTAGTTGATAGCAACGGATAAAAGGACTCTGACAGTAGTCATCTTGGCCATAGGAGCAAATGTTTTCTTGTAGTCAACACTAAATTTTTGAGTGAAACCTTAAGCCACAAGATGAGTTTTATGTTGATCAATTGACCCATCTGACTTGAATTTTGTCTTAAATATCCAACGACAACCTATAGCTTGTTTTCCAGCAAGTAGTGGTACTATACTCCACGTGTGGTTTTCAGCATGAGCTGTCAGTTCTTCATTCATAGCATGCTGCCATACTTCCTGCAATTATACTTATTGGAAGGTCTTCGGTTCATAAACATCTGATATAGAAATAAGAAATGCATTATATGCTGGAGAGAGTCGATGATAAGACAAGAACTTGGAAATAGGATACTTCACAATGTAGGTGACATAATCTTGCATTCGAGATGGTGGTTGACGTGTTTGGAGTGAAATTCTTCTAATAGTTGGCAAAGCATCACGAGAGCAAGACAATTCATATATGCTAGTATTGTCAGGTTAGAGATTACTAGAATCAGAAACATAAAGGACAACATCACTAGAATCATATGCAAGTTGAAGCTGAGGCTATCGGTTAGAGTTGCTAAAATCAAAACAAGGGATGACAGGTTGAAGCAGACTAGCATTACCAATACTAGGCAAAGGAAAAAATCTGATAAAGTCTCCCCCTGATTTGCTGCAGAAAAATACAGTGTATCTTCAATTAATCGAACATATCTGGAAACATAGAATTTCTTCAACAAAAGATCATAGCAATTGTATCCCTTTTAAGTTGTGAGTAACCTGGAAAATGCACTTGATGGCTCTAGAATCCAGCTTGTCACGATATTTAGTTGGTAAGTGTGTAAAACAAAAACTTTAAGATGAGAAATCTAGCACTCGGTTGGGTAAGCGATTTACAAGATAAATAGTTGTAAGAGCTCCATATGACCAGAAACATTTTAGAACATTCATTTGAAGCATAATGGCACGAGTTTTTTCAAACAGATCATAACTTTTACATTCAGATATCATGTTTTGTTGAGGTGTGCCAACACAGCTAGTCTGATGAAAAATTCCATTAGAACATAAATATTTTATCATGTCTTTGAACATATATTTGGTGCCATTATCAGATCAAAGGATTTTAATGTGAGCCGAAAACTGATTAAAAGCTAACAAATGAAAGTTCTTAAAACAATCAAACATGTCACTCTTAGTTTTCAGCAGATACACCCAAGTAACCCTAGAGAAGTCATCGATAAAGGTAATAAAATATTTAAAACCATCAATATAAATATAGAAAAGTCCCTATACATCTAAGTGAACAAGTTCAAATGCATGAGTAGTTTCTAACTATAAAGAAGTAAATGAAAATCTTGTAGATTTGGAAAAGTGACAAATTTCATAATTGAGAGGTTCCTATATTTGAACTGAATTTATTTTACTAAGAACAAACTCTGAAGAGTGTGCTAGACAACGGTGCCATAAAAGGTGCTCATGTAATGGATTGGATGTTGCTTGAAGGCCTCTGGAGACTTAATACTTATGAGAGACATAATAAAGACCATGTAAGAAATATCCTTCACCAATCATCTTCTTGGTTACAAGGTCCTGAAACATAACCCTGGAAGAGATATAAATCACTTCACAGTTTAGAGTAAATGTAATCTTACTGACAGAGAACAAATAAAATGGAAATGATAGTACAAATAGAACATTAGACACTATCTTATCAGAAAGTGGATTTATCTTTCCCTTCCTCTTAACATGAGCATCCTTCCCATCAGCTACGGATACAAATGTGGGGTTGACGAGTGATTCAAAATCATGAATGTTATTTAATTTGTTTGACATGTGGTCGGTGGCACCATAATCAACTATCCAAAGATCATGTAAATTTACAAGTTCTAATGCAGTCATGAATGCAATTAGAGTAGCTTGGCTATTTTTCGAGTCTGCTTTTGCTAAAAAATCAGCAAGATTACTAAGAAGGGTAGGTGGTTGCTTTTGGTCTTGACTGGTAGTTTCAACATGTAATTTTCCTTGGTCATGCTCGTCTTGTAGATAGTTTGCAAAATCAGATATCAATGTTACAGGGTTGGTAAAGAAGCTCTCGATGGAATGATTAGCAAGGTATGACTTGTGATTATGTACACCACTTGGATGTCTTTTCTGATCCTTTGCAAATTTAGGTTTAATTTCAAGATGAAGAAGTTAGCAATGATCTGTATTATGACCAAGATTGTGGTAGTACTGGCACTTCAAATCAGTCTGTTTCCCTTTATAAGATTTTGAATCAAAGAATGGTCTGAACTAACCACCGTAAGAAAGTCCAGGATTAATATCTTGTGACATCAATTTGGTTTGATAGGCACGAGCATCAGGAACTCCAAGATTAACATCACAAGTCATTACTTTCTTGCATATTTCTTCACGTTGAATTGAATGGTAGCGTAAACTTATTTCAAGGATGGCAGTTCTAGATTCATTAGAATGTGACTTTGCGGGTTTTCAAAATCTGGGCTGAGACCTACCAACAGCTGAAAAATTCTATCCTCGGTTCTTTTTTGTAATATAGCAGCAACTATAGTATAAAGGCAATACATCTCCAATTCATTCCACAAGATTTTTAGGCTTTCCATCTTGATGAAGATTGGCAATCTCGTGATGAATCTATAAAATCCTGATAGAATTATTTTGATTTCCATACACGTCATGAATGGCATCCCACAGGTCCAATAAAGATTCTGAAAAACTAAAAATTGCAGCAATGTTATGTACTTCCACTGAGTTAAGGATCCAAGACATAACCGGTTGGTGTTTGGAAAGCCATGCTTCATATTCTACATCATTAACTTCTAGGGGAATGGTAGAACCATTTATAAAACTTAATGTAAATCTTCCACCAAGGATGATAGTGACAACTCTTAATTAAGGAAGATAATTGAATTCATTCAATAACACGGAGCTCAATCTTTAAGAGGGGTTGGTATCATAAGAACAATTCGTTAGTAACGATACCTTTAAGCCAACATCTAAGGCATACTTTAAGTGGTCTTTCATAACAACACAACAGACTCTCAGAAGCAGAGTCACATACTAAGAATTCAGAGTGCTCTCATACCATAAAGAATTTTAAGAGATAACAATGTATTCTTACACCCAAAACTTAGAAACTGTACACATATATATAGCAGAGAAATTATGCAGCAAGGAAAGTATAACTTGCCCATCATTTCTTCCGTGATCGTTGCCATGACTATATACTAACAATAAAGACACAAACATATCCAAACTAGGGAACAAATAATTTATATTAGGCAACGACATAATGGTAGAAATCTTCAGAATATCTTCAATACCTTCAATAGACAGTATTAATGCGCTGTAGAAAGCATACAAAGCCGAGAGTTAAACCTTTTGTCTTTGCTTTGGCAGGAGCTGCATGCAGCTACGTTATAGCCCAAATCTCCAACGGGAACCACCTCTCCAAGCTGACACTGTTCAATAAGATCCCTTTACAAGGAATTATGAGATATGGAGATCTGGAAAAAGTGACTGAAAAAGAGAGCAAGCGGAGTGATGCTAGCTATGTGGATGTCCTAGAATGAGAATGCGAGGTGTGGCAGTAGGCTAACTGATGTTATAATCCACCCAGAAAAACTCGGCGATTACAGAAGAGCTGTATGACTGATGAAAACATGGATAGCAGCAAGATCCTTCATAGAAGGAGATATGCATTTGGAGAAGTGATTAACAAAGAGATAACGCAAACAACATATTTTTGTGGTAGTGATAGCTGTGACTGATGATGGGGTTATCAGTCAGGATAAATATAGTAAGAGAAGGAGCTACAATCCCGGTGAGGATAACCTGGGAAGCAAGTTCATTAATTCTTCAAAGGAAAAGTTCTTATGGAGAAGCAATTACCAGGATATACCACACATGAACACGGTTCGGTGGTAAGTTTTGACTCCTCTATGTGTTGTTATCATCTGTCTTTACTGCTACTCAGCAAGTTTTCTTGTAAAAAAAAAACTAGAACATTTTGCAGTAAGTTAAGCAGTGCCTGTTTAAATTTTAAAAGGATCAGGAAGATGTACATCGTTACCCTTTCTCATGTTACCTGATACATAAAGTTATTTTCGTCTCTCATTTCTATTTTCCTGTGAGGTGCATGAAACAAGCAGTGAAAACCATTTAATAGACATATTCTAAGGATGATAACACGGCCAAACAAATTGCATCAACTGGGGACTCCCACCTGCATTCGAATGATTATCTACTATCTATTCTTTTTTATAAAGCTAAATGCCGTGGTGTTTTTATTTTCGTTAGACTACTGTTTATTACTTTATATTTTATTATGGATTATATGGATTATAATAGTAATTTTTATATATATAATTAGAGACAAGTTGCATGTTTTTTGTTTTGGAGGTGAGGATTGAATTGCAAGACAAATGATTGAAGTGCAATACACGAGAAATATAAGGGGCGCATTCGAATTTATTGTTGAAGTACATTTTTATCCCTCATATTTTTTTGCTATAAGGTGATCGATCCTTTGTGTTTTTCAAATATTTATTTTGGTACTAAACTTCAAATTCATCATTTTTTAGTTCTTATTGTGTGAGAGGAGAGAGAATGAATTGCTGAAATTTAGCCTAGAGAGAGAAGGGCATCATTTCAACGATTCTGACTACCAAAACATTGGATTTTTATTTCAAATGGTTACATATGATAAGGAGAGTTTAAATTAGGTGTTTTGATACATTGAAAAATACCTAGAAAAATATATCTGAGTTAGAAAAGAAATTGAGTTCATGGTTGATTCATGGTTTTTGACCGGATTTTTACGCATTTAGAGGTTAAGGATGGGTTGAACAAGGTTAAGGGTATTTTCTAGGTGTTTGGGGTTGAAAAAGGTTAAGAGTATTTTCTAGGTGTTTAGGGTTGAAAATTGCTTGAAAATTGGTTTTTAGATGATAAAAATCAGACACCCTGATTTTTCAGCCATCATAATAATCTGAATTTTTTTATAAAAGAAAAATTGAATTGAGGCGAACGACATAGCATCCGCCCCATTATCTTAAAAAAAAAGAGGTCGTGCGACTTGGCCCACGCGCAGGCCTTTTATTCATGGCTCGGGTGCTAGGCCTAGCTTGATTCTTTGCTTTTTTTTCTCTTTTTTTTATATGTTTTGTAAATTAATTTTAAAATTTGTATTTTATTTATTTATGATTTTTTTTATTTGCTTATTTATCCTGATTAGTTCTTAATTATATTGGATTTATTTAATTTTTTAAGACATTCACATTATTCATTTGTAGTTTTTTTAAAATAGTTATATATATTAAATTTATTTTTATGAATGAAAAATATTTATTTACTATAATATTTTTAATATGTGTAGCCTTGCATAGTATATTTTTCTTTTTATTTTATTTAATAAATCTTATGTGTTTGTCGATCTCTATTTCAATTTGATTTTAATAAATAAATTTATTAAACACAATCAGGTAAATTACTCGTATTACAATATTAAATATCTTAATATATATTTGTCTCTCAATTTTTCTAATGTTTTTTCTTTAAGAAAAAAATTACGAACCCAAAATGGGTTTGTCGGAGTGTCTTTTCTCTTCTTTTTTTTTCTACTAAACTAACTTTTCTTTCATATATTTTTTTCTCATATTCTAGAAAAAAAAAAGTTTCATAGAAAAGGACTGACAATTTAACTTTTTTTTTTTTCATTACTTTTTTTAGCATCTCAATATTAGATTGGCATTTGATTTTATGATAATTTATTTTTGTTATCATGTAGTTAAATAAAAAAATAATTTTTCAAAAAACAAATTATAATCCTACTAAAGTCAATAAATTATTCACAAGTTTGATGTGTTAGCCCGGTTTATCCGATTTATAGATTTGACGAATTCACTCATTAAGCAAATATGCTTTTTTTTTGTTGGTTCTTTAATTTTTTTAATAGTTTTTTTTCAATTGTACCATTTAATATTATATTAGTTGAGAAATAAATTATGAATATAATTAAAAAAATATTATTAAACACAATGAAATTCATGACATAAGTCGCTTAAAAACTAAGATCGAACCAATTTTTCATTATTTCAATAATTTTTCTGAAAAAGTATATTATCTTAAAAAATTTTAAATTTTAAATTATATTTTTATTATTTATTAAAATTAAATTTAAACCCATAAAATCAATCAAGTTAACTGGAAACTGGCGTAAAAGAATTTTGATTGCAAGGTCACCGAAAAATTAGAGAGACGTGCAGCGAAACACGTGCCAAATGATGACTGGTTAGTTATTAATTTAGGACAACGAGATGTTAGAGAGAAGTATATCGAGAAGATAAAAAGAGTCATAATGAGGGTGACTGGTACCAACTTCCAAGCATGGGAATTAGGAAGATACTAGTACACCCGCAAAGGATGGATTTTTTTTTTATTTATTTAGCAAGAAAAAAAAGTGTAGCCATTAATAACAAATTTCTTGCAGCAGAATGATTTTTTATTGTGAGTCAAATTTATTTTCATCGTAAGTTAAAACCATTGCGGAGAGCAGGAAGGAAAAACAAAAAGAAAAACTAATGTTATAATAAAATACGTAATAATATTTCACAAAAAAAATCAAATAATATTTAATTAAATAGCAAAAAAATACACAATCAACAATCATCGAGCGAGATCAAACAAGATATAATAATAATATAAAGAGCTATATAAAAAGATATAAAAGTTATTTTTTATCAATTTATTTGAATGGATCAAAATGTAAGATATAAGAAAAAATAGAAAAAAAATTAAAAATAAAACAAAAGTGGCTAAGCA
>Ga0325404_1001427_pt1 | contig 25375 bp, 26 predicted proteins | sample PopdelMetagenome_18_FD_205664 | JGI IMG/M metagenome (GOLD analysis project Ga0325404, IMG submission 205664) | Populus deltoides microbial communities from Bellville, Georgia, United States - Xylem-Control-R1 | ecosystem: Host-associated > Plants > Phyllosphere > Stem > Wood/Secondary xylem...
AGTGGCATTCGATCACAGAATCCATTGACAGCAGCATAAATGACTAGAATTTCTTTTTCAATTGGTAGTGGTGTATATTGTGGTTGTTTTAGTACTTCTGTGAGCCTTGCTCCTCTATTGAGTAATCCTTGAGTTGCAGGCCCCCCAATGAAATGAAATGTAATTGTACTTATAATTGTAATCATACCCTTTTTTTTCTAATGAAATGTAATTGTAATTGTAATCATCCATGCATGCATACATATATTTATTAACTAGCGCAAGGATTACAATATCGGTCCTTGTAGAAACTCATATGTACAGTCTACATACAGTCTTGAACCTTTGTCAAACCACTAATCACAGAAGTACATCACCAGATAATCATTGGAGGCTTTGAGCAAAACCCACTGGTTGCTCCTAGCTTGATCGGTAAACAGTGAGAGCTTGGTGATTCGAAAAAAAGGTGAGCGTAGAAATGTGATTAGTCCATTTTTTAAATGGTACATGGGAAATCAAGCGTGTAGAACTTGCTATCTGCAGTTTTGTTAACTTTCTCCAGTCTGAGTGCAATTTATAAACCGGGCATGTTAACCACATCTCACCTGGTCACACTTTGCACAATGACATGACATTACAAACTTAGAGCTTCCCCAAGGCATGAATTTGAATTAAAAATACAAAACATCAAGCAACACATCTCCAATTCACCAAATTGAGAAACCCAGACACATGCTGCACATTTTCTTCGTAAGAACATGAGAAGGGAAGGGGATTATGTCGTTAGCGCATCAGGAATTGTGGCAGAATGAGCTCCAAGTACCTTGCCACCAACATCTGGGAAATTCTCTGATCCAGGAAGGGGACCTACCTTCCCATCAGCATCTACCTTCAAAGGATACTTGAGAAGATGTCCTTTCAACAGTTTGAAGTTCGGATCTGTGAATTTCTTCCAGTTTTCCTCTGCAGTGTGATTTACTCTCTTCACACAAAGCAAATTATCAGGTTCCATGAACAGTTCATCTACCTCACCAAGATGCTCCCGCCATAGTGACATTCTATATCCATAAACCTGCAAAGCACATTTGGTCATGCTGACCACCTCCTAAGCAACAGCTAAAAGAGGCCAGAAATAAAATTTTGCTACAGCATTAAGAATACCAAACAAACCTGTCCACGTGGATGTTTCTTCTTTGTACCCCATGTATGAAGGGGTTGATATGAACCCATAGCTATCTCAGTGTCTTTAGATCCAGCCATGGATCTCTGGTTAATATTTGCAGATCCCACTATCACATACTCATCATCCACTATCATTCCCTTTGCATGGACATAAATCATGAACCGCTGAAATTTAAAAGCCTCGGAGATCTGATTGAAATGTAATAACCATGAACATTATTAGGAGTTCAGTGTAGAGAAAAAAAAAACCCTCAACTATCACACTTCAAAGATAGCCAACACTACTGCTACAAGATTGAAAGCAGTGTTAAATATTCTACCATAAAGCATTTAAAGAAGCAAGGAACCAAAATGAATCTCATGAGGTCAATTTTTAAGGGTATATTAGTAGAGGACAACTTTTTTTTAGCGAAATAAAGTTAACAGCGCCTTGGAGAAGCAGGTTATGGAAGATCTGCCTTGCCATTTTCAGAAACAGAAACAATGAAAATTCTCCTATCATTTAGGCCACAAGAAAATATTAAGAACCAAGATAGATATGAAAGGGAAAATAGCCTTATAAATCTATGTCCAGAAACTTAAAATCTCAGCAGTCTGTGCAGCCTGGATAATCCAGAATTTGCCATAGTACGAGGCAGACAGGAGCACAGATACCTATCCATATGCACTTCCAAGCGAAGGAAAAAGTGTATGAGCTATAACGAAATCTCAAAGGGAAAATCATCCATTTAATAGCTTCATTGTGTGGACATTTTATTATGACAATTAAAATTGGGAAATGGAACTGGGCTTTATTTAAACAAAAGTTCAAAGTTTCAATGGCCATAAATATTAGTTCCTATAAGCAACTATTGGGTTATAGCCAATATAATACCCCGTACACCAATTTATAGGTGTAAACTTGAAGGCAAGAGCAGGGGCGGCTATAACCATAATAGACATCACATGCCAGCCTACCATCTATTTTATCTATACAGAGAAAGAAAACAGGTGATACAATTCAAAAACCATGAAAGGATTAAATAATTACCAATCCACCATTATCACTTGACAATTCTTGGGGAATTTCTTCCCGTTTACCAATGCAATAGAAATTGAGGTAGTCTTGAGGATGTGAATCTACAAGATCCATTGATTTAAGTTCCTGCGCAATTTTTTCATACATTGCTTGCATTGTCTGGCTCTGCAAAGTATAAACTTTTGAAAGTTAGAGAGAAAAAATGCTTTGTATTGTTGCAATATTTCAACATAAATTCCTTCGCATCTCACATCAATCAAATCCAACTGGCTGACACAATTGCTAAAGAAAACAACTCACAATTCAAGGCAATAACCACCCAATCAATTTGCACTTATATAAAGAACTTCATAACAAAGCTGCTTTCAGATGCAGCAAGAAATTGAGTAACAGTTCTTTTTATTATTGTAAAGAATAAAAAGGAATGAAATATGAAAATTACTATGTTATGTATTTAAAACCATGGTCATGTCAATGTGAAGGATAATAACAGTATAGGCAGCAGCATAGCCATTCTCAGCTGCAAGTCCCTTAACATCTTATCATGAACAATTGCCAATTGAAGGTATAGAAATGGAACCGAAAATTAAATACTTCTTATGTTTAAAGACAGCAACTAGATACTTATTCTGGCTCCAAGATTGTTTAAGGTGCATCTATCCCCATTTCATTGAGGCAAGGTGTATAAGAGGTGCACAAGGACTGGCATGATTCAGGAATAATAAAAATGCTAGTGGCTTCCAAATATACTGCCCGTTTCATTCTCAATGTTTGTACAAATGAATTGATCTTTCAAGTCATCATAGTTAATTAATACACTACCTGCCAAAAGAGAATTTCTTGCACGGTGTTAGTCTTGGGATCACCCTCCGGCCACAATGGTATAACAACATATACTGCGAATCTCTCCTTGGCTCTAATTTTACTAGCAATCTTTAACGCCAACTCCATTGGAATTAGATTATCAGCTCCTGTACATCATAAAAATGTAAACAACTTGAGAACAACTGTGTAAAAAAATGAAGGCATGTAGTTATAGCCATGATTGTTGTCTATAGAAATAGCAAAAAGTTACATTCAAAAGAGCTTGACAATGACATAAGAAGCGATGGTGAGCAAAACAGCAGTCATGATGACAGTGGCTAATGAAGTTGCGAGGCATTAACTGTTCCTGAATTTTGGAATTGCAATATTGAATTTGAACTTCAAAAATTATGCATATATAAGTTATATCATTTCACAACTTTGATGACTGGTAGAATATAAACGGTTAAGTTGTCGAGGTAAAGAGACCAACATGTCATAGGTAGTGGTAAAAGATATGTTATGAATTTGGGGAGGTCCAAAATTCAAATCTTATCAAGCTGAAGAACCTCTCCCAAGATATATTCCTAAAATGCAAATATCCACGAAATTTTGTACATACAGACGCTGCATCACCATGGGTCTCAAAAAAGGAATCATCAAACAAACAAAAACAAATGGATATGGTATAATGAAATAAAGTAATCCTGACCTGCATCGTTATATGATGGCCACGCATATGAAGATCCAAGAAAATACTGATTCTCAATATATATGAAATGCTGAGCAGATCTGATGGCTTGTATGTATGCTGTTTGAATGCTTTTATCTACAACCAGATCCTTTGCAACAACTAGGTTCTGGAACACAAAGAATAAAGTTATGCTAACTTTAGCTTATATGAAAAGAAAAACAGAAAATAAAATGTTCAACTTGCTGTAAACCTTAGCCTGACACTCATCAATAGTTTTGGGAAATCCTTTCAATGATCCTGAGTCAATGGACCTAAAAATCTGCAAAAACAAATTATGTAAAAACATGAGTCAATGAGATAATAATGATAATGATGATAATAAGGTAGGGTTGTTAAGTAAACAAAAGGTTAGAGAAACGTGATGAACCTGGACATGCCAGTGCTCAGGGTCTTCTTCACTGGAAACAAAAGCCGTGGGATCGTCCCCTGGAACTATAGTGGTTCCAGCCTTTGTTTTAGAAAGGGGAGGACTAAGTATCCAAGAAATCCTTTCTATCTTTATTAATGAATCATCACTCCAATGAGATTTTCTTTTGAAATGCAGTCCCAATTCTGTCCACTTTGTTGCCTTCCTCCAACGCTGCTCAAAGTTTATGAGAACATCATATGCAGCAGGCCCATCAATTTTACAATGCAAGTCATGCCAGGGTTGCCTTGGGGCCTTGGTTCCAGCCTTTCATACACAAAAAAGGAGAGATAAGGCAACAGAAGTGAAAAGGGAAAGGATAAAAAAAAAAAAAAACACCATGACAGTAGCAAAAGAATCAAGTATAAGAATATCAAAAGCAAAATAAACAGGAATTTGGAAAGAAAAAGAAAATATCACTTGTAAGTGATGGATTGAGTTCATTGCAACCTAAACATTAAGTCACATTGAAATTATAGGTACATTGTATGGATAAGAAAAAAGTGATGCATGTTGCCATGGAAAACAAACTGAAACAGCACCATTTGTGCACTGTTGATATGAATAGAAATAGCAGATACCAAAAGGCAACCGAAACTAAAAACTAGTCGTTTGATTCATTTATCGCTTACAGAAAATGTTGGATTGTGGAAATCATCCTTGAAGACAGTGTTGAGATCATGAAACAATCGATGCTCTGGGGTATCGTACCGTCCATCACAGAGATCAATGCCTCCTATAAATGCAGTTATCTTCCTGTTATTACCATATGCTTGTGTGTCCACAAGAACGCATTTCTGATGGTGCGTAAAGATTGTTCCAACAGTCTGGAAAAAACATTGCACATCAATATACTGTTCAGAGAAAGTAAAACAATGACCTCTCCAATCAAACAGAGTTTGAGCAACCAAATTCGTTCCACCAACCAAAACTTTCCAAACCATAATTATTTGTACGTATAAAGAGATGTAAAATAAGAACCCATTTAATGAAAGGATGTGCATTCATAAAACGATCAACACACCTAGCTGCATGTGTTTCTTATAAGACAACAATGAAATCAAGCTTGCCTGTTGTTTGAGAAAACTGAGCTTACTGCTGGCATATCGAGGTGCTAACACACAAGTGACAGATGAATGCTTGAAAAACCTCCTGGTTTCTTCATCATGTGTTGCCATAACTCCTGCCTGTATCCGAAATAGCCCTTCACGTTATGAAACTATTGCAGATAGGTTTCATTATCAAATATCACTACTCTAAAAACAAAAAACAAAAAAAATAAAAAATATATATATATATACACACACACAATTACCTATAGAAGTGCCATGTGTACCCTACCATCACAGAACAAACATTAAATTTTAAAGCTTTCTGACAAAATCTGACCTTAATTTCCACTAAAAGGAAGTGGCAACAATCATCTAAATTAAACAATTATCACTTAATTATATGACCATTGATAGCTAAATTAACTAAACAAAACAAACATTATACATAATAGCAAAAACAACCAAACAAACCCACATAATAATATAACTTAAATAGTACCAATTAAAATAAAATCCTCACTTACAGTTTCAATCCCAAATTTATCATGAGAAGTCCTATCATCCCAAACCAACAACAAAACCCTCACACCTTCCTCACTCTTATACCTCAACAACTCCCCAAGTGTCAAATCCCCACCTCTTGGCAATGGCCTAGTTGGCTCTCTAACCAACTTAATCTTACAAAAAACAGACCAACCAACAATATAAATCATATGATGAGCTTCGGATATTGCATAACAAATATCCTCCCAACAATTCTCTTGCTTATAAACCTTCCCACCATCAATCTCAATCTCAGGCAAGTCATGATCCTTTCCATGAGCATCTTGATACAGTGTCACATGACCACCTTTTCGGACCGGAAAATAAGTATGTCTCACCCCTTTTACTTCAGGATCGCCTCCAAATCCATTCCGGTATAAAGGGTTTTTCTCAAAAGGTGTGAATTTCATTTCCAAATAAAGAGCTGTGTCAGGCTTTGGTGGTTTCCCTGATGGAGCAATTATAGGAAACCATCCCTTAATATCCTCCCCCAACGCCACAGTTGATGCAGGTATATTCGCAGTCCCTATCAACTCTGCACCGAACAAATCATTGTCTTTGACGCGAAATTCAATATCTTTAACAGGATGAGCTAATGGGATATTGAACCTTTGCTCCCAAATGGGGCTTGTTGCATTCTTCAACACGCGCGTGCGGGCGAGTGTCGCCTGAGGCACTGTCACTGTCACGTATGCATCACTTGTGATTATGTGACGGTGGTGGCGGATATTCTTGGCGGCATCACTGGGGTGGTGGTGCGGGTGGCCGATGGATTTGGTGGTGGTGGTGGTGATGGTGGTGGTGGTGGTGGTGGAAGAAGGAGTGCAAACACCGAAGCATTGGCGGATGTTTTTGGAGATAACATCCATGTTTGGTAAAGATCTGGCTTGTACTATGAACAAGTCCAGGTCACCGTGAAGGTAGATGTGCTGCTTGTGACTGGAGTTTTCAGCCATTAATTATTATTTTGATGGGGGTTTTCAGAGATTGTGAAAACGGGTATACTTGAACATGGAGGATTTTATGCTTTTATAGTAAGAGAAGGGCGAAGAAGGAGGAGAGAAAGGAAGGGAATTTTGAGGGAGGAGACAACAAGAAGTCTTAGCTAGCTTGTTACATGAGAGGTGACACCTCGTGACTGGTTTGGGTGTCTTTTTAGTAATTAATTTTAATTTTAATTTTAATGCCTGGCTTTTTTTGGGTTGAGAACTGAAAAGGTTTAGCGTTAAACTTTCTACTTGTAATAATTTAATTTGAGGACTAGCCTGGCTTTCTCCAATAAAATTTTATTTTGCATGAGATTTCAAGGAGGAGGTATTTTTCTTTTAAATTTGAATCGGGTAGTCGGAGGATAAAGACATGACGAGAGAGACAAGAGTGAGCGTAATGCCTGAACGGAACAAGAATTATATCCCGGCCGTCGTCCGTGCGAGGGCCTGCTGTGTTTAAGAATAGTTTTTTTTATTAAAATAATACTTTTTTATTACCAGCATATTTAAAAAAGTATTATTTTATTAGTAGTCGGCATTTGCACGCATGATGACATTAGAGGAGTGTCATAAAACGCAGTTCCATCCCGGATTTCCTGATTTGGGCAGCAAATCCCTTTTGCTTCTCACTTCGTCATTATTTCTTGGTTTTGAAAGTTAGGACGTGGATGGTATATCAAGATTCGATCACCCAAGGACTTGATTTAATACGTGAAACGTGATTCAAAGATTATTTCTTAGAACCGAAAGAAAATAAAAAATAGATTGATGATGAATGGTGGTCTAGATGTAACGATTGAACCATGATCCAATCGGGGGGGAGTCTAAAAAACTCGGTTTTTGCTTGGTTGTAGGAAGAAATTAAATTGCTGGCGGGGATGATAAATATTGCTAGACAGGTTTGATCAATGGACGATGAGGTCAAGAATTTAGAACAAGTAACATCATGGACACAGATTGGTCTCTCCCTGCCGCAGAAAGAAAATGAAAAGTGGGAGTAAAGTAGAGGCATAAAATCTTGCAAATGCCAAATTAGGAAGTGTAATGGAAGCCCGCCCGTGTGGTATATACTCCAATGCTTTTCTTTTCTTTTCTTTGACATGCCTAACGTCATTCTGTCTCTTTATCTTATGGGCATGGTCCATGCAATTCTTGGCTTTGCTTCTGTCAAACTGTTTTTATCAGGCAGACATGTTGTCCTCTGGCCTAAGCACGTGAATAAATCAACACAATCCGAGTTTTACTATGTAAATAAACCATCTGCTGTTATATATATATATATATAATTTTATTAAATATATAAAATTAAACAAGCACATGTATACAAATATATAATTTTATTAAATATATAATCGGTAATATATTCTTTCAAAAAAATATGACAATACTCTTATTCTTTCCTTGGATTTAATGTATAGTGACTTGATTTATTTGAGAAATCAAGTTAAGATTTGTGCTTTGCAAGAATATGAATTTGAGCGTGTATTGCGAAACGAGATATGGTGATTTAATGCTTTGAAGAGTACCTTTGATTTGTCTTCAAAGTGTTATTAAAGAACTCTTATGGGGCGTTTTGACTTGATTCTATAGAGTTTTGTTCTTTGATGATTTCAAGCGTAGATGAAGGAGGCTTGAGAACTTTTGAGAGAGTTTCCTTACTTGAAAAGCTTGTCTTGAAGGAAATTTATATCTCTAAAGAATTCCTTCCATTCTCTAAATTGAGGCACTTTATTTATAGAGACCTGTAAGGGTTCTCAAGTTCTTTTTAATGCCACATGATATAATTTTATTGGTTGATATTTATTGACGGGATCTTGTATTTATGACAAGATATCTTGAATATCTCATTTCAAGCGTAACTTTTTATTGGCCAAGAAATACATGAAAGCTTATTTATTTTCCATGTCATATATTTCAATTTTATTTTATTCTTTAAAAAAAATAACACGTGGTGAAATTTGATTAGTAGAAAAATTTGTGTTTCTATAGATGCTCCCTCGAAACAAGTTCATTTACTCTCGAAAAGAAGTGTGCATGTCTCGAAAAATATAATTGAGAGGGTTTTATATATTTTACTAAATTTTAATTTAATCATATTAGATTTTCACAATAAATGAATAAATTTTATTATGAAAATAAAATATAATAGTAAATATCAGAAATTTATGGGTCGATTGTATTTTATCAAATCAAGTGATAGAATATCCAAGTTCAATATCTCATTTGAAACTGTTGCATATTCAGGACCAAACAAAATTTATCTTATATCCGAATATCAACCAACACTTTGACCGGGCTGCGAGAATTCTTTTCACTGGAAATGATCACTGTAACATCTTGTTTTAAAGATCTTACTGTGCTGAATCCAACGACGCAATCCATTTATGATTCCGAGTAATGGTTAGTAAGTTATGAACTATAAAAGTTGCAACTCCCTTTCTCATTGCCTTGGGAACCGTGCCCTCCATCCTTTGTTAATTTCAATAGCATTTCCAGGGGGCAAGCAAGATAACTTCTTCACGTAATCTATTTTGCTTAATTGACTTTCTTTCCTGAATTAACTGCTTGGAGTAAACAAAAGATCCTCTGCTACTGGTAGCCTGACTTAGCTTAATTGACCTTTTTTTTTTCCTGAATGAATTGTTAAGAAAGAGAACCAAACAATTTCAGCATCAACCTAGGAACCAAACGTCTCACTTCAAAATCAATATCAAACTTTTTGGCTGCTTTGTGAAGATTGTCAAGTGTCGGTCAGTACCTACGGGCAGAATTGGTCCACCAAAGGTCAGGCAAAACAATGTCGGGTCAGGTGGCTGCTTGGTGATATCATTAAACCAAGTGTGGTACTGCTCAAGTTTGAATTTAATTAACGGTGCAGCTTCAACCTAGAAATACTTCTGTTTCTTCACTAACGTCCCCATCCCTCCTCTTGTTTTATTACAACTACACTTTTTCTTTTTCTTTTTCTTTTTTGTATGCATGCAGGATATAATTATGAGTTGTGGACAAATTCAAAAGCCTATAGAATTGGATGTATTCGTCTGTTGTAGACAGATTCCACATGATTTATAACCTCATCAAAGATTGAAGTTTGGATGCGATATTTATTGTATGTAAACAGATTCCGCTTAATCATTCTTCTTACTGTGTTGTCAGTATTGCAAAACCTTAACTTGGATGTCAATTATGCTTACAAACCAATCGTAGCAGAATTTCAACTATGCTGTTTCAGTCTCTGAACTGGTATCATTCGCGTAGTTTCTCAAGCTTTATGTGTGAATATACATGATCTTCGAACCAGTGGTCCAGAATTGCAAATTCCTTGTTCATTAGGCATATTCATGGTTAAAGTTGCTACAAGGGATTCAGCATCCTTGTTACCAGTGCTCCCTAATCACTGATGCCATAAATTATGGTATATTCTCGGCCCTAAATTGATAGCTCATCACTACAAGAAAATCAATAAAAATCAACAGAATTACCGATGAAATTTTTTCATCAGTAATTTTTACTAATGGAAATAATTTCGTCTATAATTTTGTCAGTATATACCGACATACCATTTCCGTCGGCAATATAGTCAGTATATACCGACGAACATATTCCGTCGGTATATACCGACTGTATTGCTGACGGATTATATAGATTTTCAAAAAGTTGCAATGGTGTGATGACGTGGATTTTTTTCAAATGATTTTGCCGACATAATGGCTGAAGAATTCAAACTGGGATCCCCGTATAGTGATGTGGCACAGTCACCGGTGGACTTACCGACGGGTATACCGACGGAACGTTTTCGTCGGTAAAAGCTAATATATACCCACTCTGCCGACTCTCTCTTCCTCTATTTCTCCTTCTTCTTCCCCATCCCAACTCTCCCCTCCCAAACTGCAGCCAACCACCCATCCCAACTCTCTCTCTATTCTCAACACACGCACTCAAGTTTCTTATACTTTTGTACGCGGTCACAACATCCGTTCTTCAAGCAATTTATTGTGGATTTTATCATTTTTTTGTAATTAAATCTATCCTTTTTAGTTTTAACATTTAAATGTCAATTTTATTATTTTTTTATTTTTTTATTTTTTTTAGTATATATATTTTGTTAACGTATGTACTTGTTTGATTGTTATTTGTCAAAGAAACTTGTAGTATGAATGTATAATTTTGTAGTTGTTATAGTTTGTTTTAGATTTTGTCAAATTGTATTTGTTTGTAAATTGTTGAAACTTTGTTTGAATTACACCGAATTAGATGTGCTGTGATGAAATAAATAATAGCTTGTTTAACGGGTCCGTTTTAATTTTTATCAATTCTATTGTCGAGTTGTGATTTCTGTAAATTTATAAATATATAAATTTGTATGGACATTGATAATTAATAATGGATATTTAACATAAGTTTTTTTTTTAGTTTGTTGGATAATGTCGGGGCAAACCAATATTTTTGCAAATTTATTTATGTAACATAGTTAATTAATGCTTGTTGTCGTCATAATTTTATAGAGGTTCGATAGAAGTTATGGATGATCTTTCATGGATGTATCGGGACTCACCCCAAGGATTGTGGAGGATGGATTATTGTAACGGGGTTCAGGGTTTTATTAATTTCACAATATTTATTCCGAGGAATTTTACTGATTGCAATATTAGGTGTCTATGTAGAAAGTGTAAAAATAAAAAGCTTTTGCATCAAGATGTTGTAATGATATATATTCTAACCAAAGGGTTCATGGAGGATTACATGTGTTGGTATGCACACGGAGAACTATTTGTTCCTAATGAGAGCATGGTAGAAAGGGTGGTTGGGTCAACTTCTAGTGCTAGCAACATGGATGAAGTTATAAATGACAACAGTAATCCTTATATGAATATGGTTATGGATGCAATGAGAATGAATGAAGATAATGTTAGTGAATGTCCAATCATAGAAAAAGAACCTAATGCAGACGCAGCAAGGTTTTTTGATCTGTTGAAAGATTCTGACGAATCATTATGGGATGCCTGCACAAACCACAGTAAATTATCGGCTGTAGCACAAGTGTTCACCATCAAGTCAGATCACGGGTTTAGTGAGGCCGGTTATGACAAAATTATCGAATGGGCAATAAGCATTTTACCTAAAGGGAACAGGTTGAAAGAGAACTTTTGTGCTGCAAAGTCCATGATGAAACCCCTTGGTTTAGGATACTAGAAAATTGACATGTGCCCTAACTTCTGCATGTTATACTACCTTGAAAATGCTGAGCTGACCGAGTGCATGACATGTGGGCATTCCCATTACAAACCCAGAACTGACAGGGGAAACACTCTCATGGCATATAAAAAACTTAGATACTTCCCAATCACACCTAAACTGCAGAGGTTATTCATGTTACCAAGGATTGCTGAGCACATGACATGGCACCAATCACATCATGCGGTTGATGGAGTGATGGTGCATCCTTCTAACGGTGAAGCATGGAAACACTTTAACGGTGTGCATCCTTACTTTTCAGCTGCATCAAGGAATGTTCATCTTGGGTTCTGTACAGACAGATTCAACCCATTTGGGTCATTTGCTGCTCCTTATTCTTGTTGGCCGGTCATACTGACGGTTTATAACTTGCCACCGGGGATATATATAAGGCTGGAGTTCATGTTTTTATCTATGGTCATACCAGGTCCGAGTAGTCCGGGGCAGAATATAGATATTTATCTTTGATCATTGATTGATGAGTTCATACAATTGTGGTCCTCTAGAGCTTTAACTTATGATATCTCGAGGAAACAAAATTTTGTTATGAGAGCGGCTTTGATATGAACTATCAATGATTTTCCAGCTTATGGAATGGTTTCTGGTTGGAGCACACATGGAAAACTAGCATGTCCATACTGTATGGAAAACATCAAGGCATTCACGCTAACAAATAGGGGTAAAGCTTCTTTTTTTTACTATCACCGTCATTTCTTGCCACTGAATCACAGGTACAGAAAGAACATAAATTATTTCTTTGTTGGCAGAGTTGAAAATGATGTTGCACCCCCATGTCTTTCTAGTGAAGAATTGCATGATGTTGTATCAGAGTACAGTGACATTGTGTTTGGTCTCCAATCAAGTAAGCAGAAGTTTCCTGGTTTTGGTTTGACCCATAATTGGGTAAAGTGAAGTATCTTTTGGGAGCTTTCTTATTGGAAGACCAATATTCTCTACCATAACCTTGACATCATGCACATTGAAAAGAACATGTTTGAGAACATGTTCAACACCGTCATGGATGTGAAGGGGAAGACAAAGGACAACATCAAGGCTAGATTGGATTTAATGTTGTTCTGTAACCGTAAAAATATGGAGTTGGTTTGTGATGGGTCACGGGTCGCAAAACCAAGAGCAAGCTTCGTGTTAGAGAAAAACACATAACTACTAGTCTACAAATGGCTTAAGAGTCTATGTTTTCCCGATGGATATGTCTTGAACATATCAAGGCTGGTTAATACGGAGGAATGCAGATTATATGGAATGAAGAGTCATGACTGCCATGTGTTTATGAAAATACTCATCCTATTAGCTTTTCATGATTTGTTGTCAAAGGGGATATGGGATGCACTCACGGAGATCAATCATTTCTTCAGAGATATATGCTCCAACAAGTTGAATATTGATCACATTGAAAGGCTTGAAACGAATATCGTTAAGACAATATGAAAACTTGAGATGATATTCCCTCCATCATTTTTTGACTCAATAGAGCATCTACCAGTACATTTACCATTTGAGGTAAAAGTTGGAGGACCGGTCTAGTATATATGGATGTATTCATTTGAGAGGTTAAATATTATAGTTGCAATGTAATTCATAATTAAATGTTTTTTCATTTTTTTAATTGATAATTTTTGTTTAATTCTACATATGCAGGTACTTGTTCAATCTTAAAAAAAAGATTAAGAATAAGACACATGTTGAGGCGTCAATATGTGAGGCTTATATTGTTGAGGAGATCTCAACATTTATCTCATATTATTTTGAACCTCATTTGAGAACGAGGATCAACCGTGTTCTAAGACATGATGACGGTGGTGAAGTGCCTTCAAATGGGAACTTGTCAATATTATCCAATTCTGGACAACCCACACCTAAAAATGCTGTAAGGGGAAGATATTTGTCTGAAATAGAGTTCAGACAAGCACACAATTATGTTCTATTTAACTGTGATGAGCTGAGACCTTTTATTAAGTAAGTAGATGTTCTACTTAAACTTTGTCAAGAGTGTACTATTTATATATTGTGATATCATAAACTCATATAATTTGGAACAACTTTGCAGGCAACATCGACGATATTTACTGTCCAATAACTTACAACTGACAGAATACGAACATGGAAGAAAGACATACAACATCGGTGTTTTATTAAGGGATCGACTTCTAGTGAGTTTGAAGTTGACTACTATGGTAGATTAGAAGAGGTCATCGAACTGCAATATCATAGCGAGCAGAATAGAGTGTTTTTATTCAAATGCTATTTGTATGACACAACTGATAAAAGGAATCAGAGTAGATCCTCATTATGGTCTCGTTGAAATCAACTCAAAAGCTAGACTTCACAACGTAAACGATGTCTTTGTTTTCGCAAAGGAATTCCAACAAGTTTATTACATACACACCCCTTCCTTTAGAAAGGACCGATCAAGAGTTGATTGGTTATCTGTTTTAAAAACCAAACCTAGGGGTCGTGTCTAGGTTATTCAGGATGAGAACGAAGACACAAGTGTGATAGATTAAGTCTTTCAAGCTAGTGAGTTAGTTGAACCATACTGAGTTGCTCCTTCGATTGACTTAGAAGAAAATTTAAATTTTCATGTTTTCGATGATAGTCTTGTTGATGTTGACGCAGAGGAGTTGAATGTTGTTTTGAGCTTTAGTGGACTAGAGAATGTTGATGAAGAAGATGATAGCCACAATGAAGAGTGCGATGAAGCTGATAACAATTCAATTGAGGACGAAGACAAAATTTTTGACTAAATATGTTGTAAGCCTTTTTTTTTATAATGTAATATTATGAATGATATTTTGGAACATGAAATATTTATTTTATAATTGTTTGCTCTTGTTATTGTGTTATGCATGATGTAAGTTAGCAATTTAAGCGTTTTTGCAGGAGAATAGACATGCAATACAAACAAAACATGCAAAATCTTGAGACAAACACCAACAGATTGTGTCTTGTCGGTATTTTACCGAGAGTTGTGAAAAAATCACAGCATTGTGCCACAATCACCGACGAATATACCGACGGATTGTGTCCCGTTGGTATTGTACCGAGAGTTGCAAAACAATTACAGCATGGTGCCACAATCACCGACGACTATACCAACAGAATATGTCTCGTCGTTATTTTACTGAGAGTTGCAAAAAAATTATAGCCCCGACCATAATCACCGTCGCGTTTCCTGTCGTATAAATTTGTGTAGATGCGTAGAATGAAATCAATAGGACGTCGTCAGCAGACAGTTGCAGCTAGTTCTTCTAGGAGCGAGAATGACTTATCCTTAGGTGTTGATCACGAAAAGGCACTTGTGCCAACTTGTGATGCTGTCTCTTCTAGGGCGGTTTCACAGCGCAGAGGCGGTGTGCCTTCACAGCGGGGTCAATTCACCCGCAAGTGCCAGGTACAATAGAAGGATGATTTCAATGTTAGTTTATTTAGGTTTTAGTTTTTTTTTTTTTTACTTATAACATAATTTATGAACAACTAATAAATATTTTATTAATTTAATTTAATTTCTGGTTCACAAACATTGAGGCTACCCAAACAATAACATCAACATTTAAATCATCAATGGAGATTCCATTATTTCAATGGAGTCAGGTTTTCAGACATCCTGAATGGAGACCTAATATCGATGTATGGTTTCGACGATTTCAAGTAAGTGTTAACTTCTAATTTCTAGCTTTTTTTTAATAAATTATTTTTATAATTTTATATCTTGTACTATTTTTATTTTAAATGAATTATTTATACACATCACAAATTTGAGTGGGACAGTGCGAACAACAATGTTGTGAGGAGGGTATGAGAGAATCACGCGCCAATTAGGTAACAATGAAAATAATATAATTTTTTATTTTATAATTTTATGTTCTAAATTCTAATTTGTTACTATGGAAGTAGGTTGCGTGACTTTTTGGTATGATACACAAAAAAAAAAAGCAAAAAGATATGCGAGAGATAATGGTCTAGAAAGCTGGAATGAGGTGGCGGTTTGGTAGGAATTCAAACCGCCATTCATCTTGGGGGATATATGAATGCAATATATTGAGCATGTGATGTTTGAGCGGTTCGCACGACACTCACAGTCCGGTGCCGACAATCAAAACCGATAAATTCATGGTTCGGTGACCACGCAACCAGCAACTCCGTCCCGTTCAGTGCACATGCGAAGCGGATGGTAAGATTAATTTAAATGAAATATATCATTAATTAATTTGTTGTTGCTTATAAGTATATTTAACTTGCAACTTTTTTTTCCTTACAGGCTACATCTCTTGGACGTGAGCCGAGCCTAATGGAGCTGTTTGTAGAGACGCACGTGCGGAGTCAAGACAGCCAAAAAGGGTTGCAACAATTTGTGGACAACCGTGCTAAACACTTCGTGGTATGTTCATTCAATCATTTTATTTCGTAAGTTATTATTTTCTTGAATTAAATATGATGATTTTTTTTTAATTTTCAGGAGACCTATAATAGCCGGTTGAGGGAGAGATATGGGAACGATCCTTCGACCCATCCGAATTTTGATTCGGATTTGTTGATGGAGGTAGGATCGTCTGGTGGATCCGATAAAAATCGAGTCTACGGGCTCTCCAATACTAAGGGCAAAAACTTGTGGGCGAGCAGTAGTGTGTTGAGAGTTCTGTATCAGTATCAAGCACTCAGTCTGATGAGTTCATGGCCTTGAAACAACAATGTGAACAACTCTCGACAGATTATGATTAGTTCCATCAAATGGTCATGGACATTAGATCAAGGATGGGTAATGATACATGTGCAGCCTTTTTTTGGTTGTACGGTCCCGGGAATAACTAGCCTCCTCCGCTAGCTCCGCCATTAATCTAGTTTAATTTTGTTTATGAAACACATTAAATTTATAATGAATATTTGGATGAATATTTTTTAACATTATTTTTATATTTTTAATGTTTAATACAATTTTATTTGGTTAATTAGTTTTTTTTACTATTAATAAATAATTTTTTAAAAAAAATATTTTAAATCAATACTGACGGCCTTACAGACGGAACCGAGCTGTCGGTATTTTATCGAGAGTTATAAAAAAATTACCACCCATGCCACAATCACCGACGGATATATTCCATAGGTGTTTACCGTTGATATTACCGACACCTTGGTTTAGATGCAATGATCTTGTGATCTAGGCTGCTGTGTTCTCGATTCTTTGTCGGAAATATACTTTGTGAGGGTCATTTGAGAAGTTTAAAATCTGGGCATACTCTTCAATGGTAGGGGTCAAGTTAACATCTCCAAAGGTGAAACATTAATAACTTGAATTCCAGAAATGTATTAAGGCCTTGACTGTTGAAATCTGAACGAGATCCTTATTAGGTGGGCAATTCTCCCATACTTTCTCTCAAAAAAAGTTTCATCCACATACCCCAAGACTGAAACAAGCTTTTTCATATTGTCCAAGGAGTAATGTACTTTGTTCATGTGCGGTAGTTCCCAACCTCAGTCTTTGGGCAATCCTCTTCAACGAATAGCATTATCTTGGATCTTTTCCCATACTCAGAAAAAAGTCATAGAAGTCATGGTCTTAACTCAAAAAACCCTGCAGAATTTAGAATTTTAATCAGTTTTTTCCTAATGCAAAATGAATTATTAAGGAGTTTGTACCCTAAATACAGGTTTTAGGTTATTATATAAGGGGTAAATTCACTACTTGGTCTCGAAAGGGTTTATGATCTGCCTAGTGACCACGTTTTATGAAAGCAGTATAGGGGTTTACAAGGAATTATCGGGGCACAGTGTAACCATCATTACCGGATAAACGCTCAGCTCATAGTTGGATATTTCACGAATCTGAACCTTGACTGAAAGTCATGAAGCAGACCGCTACTCCCTACCTAACCTAGAATTCAGTTTATTTGAAAATTAAGATGCATGAAAGCATTAATCCATACTCGATATACTTATGCATGAGCAATATATAAAAAAGCATGCTAAAGCAGTAAAAAGAAAAATATGCCTAAATTTAATTAAACAAAACAAAAAAAATAAACAGTTAAACAATCAAACAAGCAAAGCTCAGTCCAATCAGACAAGTCCCCAGTGGAGTCGACATCTTGTCGTGACGTGCACGGTATTGCATGACAGAGTTGCCTCCAAGAATTGAAGGGGTTTTGGGTTTAATCATAAAGTTATTATAATACGATCTATGAAAGGTCAAATTCGGATTTTGACGTGAGAAGTGCATTTATCCAGTTTTACGGCAACAGTCATAATTCTCAATCCAACTGTTGGATCGGGCTGAAATTTTATGTGGAGTCTTCTGACATGGTTTCCTACCTTGGGCTACAATTTCAGGCCAATTGGAGTTCGGAAAGGCATCGAAACACGGGTTAACAGAGGCTGTATGAATTTTGTTATTTACTTCATTTTGACTTGTGGACTTCCTATTTGGCTAGGATTCTTTTCCTAAAAGGATATGGCAGCTTATTTTGGAAATCTTCTAATTCTATAAAGATCTTCAATAGGCTGCAACATAGTTTCCAAGTGTGGCAAGGATTCATAAATGTTTTAGAATCATTTTTTTACAAGGATTCCTTATTCATCCTATCTACAAAAAGGAAAGAAGACTTCAGAATAAATTCTACATTCAGATCAGATTTCCTAGTCTATTTGGGGACTTCTTAATTGTGACAAATCTGATTCTAGCATATTTAGGATGGTAATTTTTGGATTTTTATTATTTTCTTCTTAGTCTTTGGGTTATTATTACTTATTTGGGTTAATTGTAAGTGGACTTAATAGAAGTCCACCTAAAGGGGGTCCATTAGGGTTTATTTAAGTCTAGAGTTAGTATAAATAAAGGCATAACCAGACATGTAAGTTAGACAATTCAGATTAATAAAACTTGTTGGTTGCCGCACTTTGTGTGTGTGTGTATGTGTGTTGGTGAGATAATCTCCCTTCCATGGTTCTCTAAGGAACTAAAAATGAATTATTGAAGAACAACTATCTTCGTGGCTTCATTCTTATACTTCTCGTTCGCGAATCAATATTTGTTGGGTGAGGGTCTCCGTTTCCAATAGTGCTGGTGCCTAAGTACAAGTTATCTTTGTGTCACACTCCTATCAAACCTGATTCACTTGGCTTTCCAGGAATTAGTGTCTTTGCATGTGGGTTGCGTGACCACATGATCACGAGGTTCACATCATTTGGTATCAGTACTTGGCTCCATTAATCAGGTTATATCCTTCTGAAGTTTATGTTTCTTGTTGATTCCGCAAAAACATTCCTTAGTATCCAGTTTCTTCTTCTCCTTGAATTTGCGGCATATAAAAAAATTATTATTTCATTCTGTTATTGTTCAAAATACATCAATACCATAAAAAAAAAGAGAAAAGAGAAAAGCAAAAAAAAAAATCTATTCAAAAAGACGTTTATTGGATTTTGCTGCAGAAAACTAAACAAAAGAAAATTGGATCAAATCAACTTGGAATTAGCTGAAATTTGATACTCTAATTACTAGGGTCCTAATCACACCACATATAAAATTTGAGGTCAATTGGATATCTTTTGCTTTGGGTTTCAAATTCGGGTCTAATCAAGTCTGATTTATAATGTTTTTGCGTCAGTATATCAAACCTTGTCTATTTGGGTTGATATCGCACTATATCTAAAATTTTAACTCAAGTGGACATCATTTACTTTAGGTTCCAGATTCGGACTTAACTCTTCATAAACGAGTCTGTTTTGCATCAACTTTTGAAATTCGTTTGCTTTCTGTTGTTTTCATTTCTTGCAGTTTATTTTCATCATATCCAATATATTTGGGTGTTGTTTCATGATTTTGCATATTTTTTGTTTCTGTTTTCATTCGAGTCTTCAGTTTCGTTCATATTTCAGATAGACTCGCTTGCTACTCGCAAGACTATCATCGCAGTTTCATTTTGCTTGTTTTCTAGTTTTTATTGCTTCTTGAGTCATATATATATTTGGATTGCGCTACCAAGTTGGTTCTGTTTGGTGTTGGTTTCAGTTTCGCAAGAAGGTGAGACGAGAGGTGTGAGTGTGTGAGGATATTAAGAGTGTTTGAGCAAAACATGAGCGACATGAGGATAATTTTTTTTTACCACTAACCAATTTTTGCAGGTACTATCATGTCAGATCAAAACAACACACCATCCCATCCCGAGGGAGAACTTACATTCCAAATGTAAGCCATGACGCAAATGATGGAGAGGATGAATTTTGTGATGGGAAATGTGTGTGACAGACTTGATAGGGTGGAGAAACATGGTAACGAGGCTGGTACAAGCACCCAAAATATGAGGAAGCTTGGGGCTGAACCGAAAGCAAACAATGGCAGTAGGGTTGAAAGGCCAAGGTGGGCTGATTATGAGGATTATGAGGAGGACATTGATGACATTGGTGATGGTGGTTTTAAGGATGAGACCAAAGGTTATCGGGAAGGTTTTCGGTAGCCTAGAAACCAAAATGATTTCATGTATTTTGATGAGGTGCTATGGCAAAAGAAAAGGGAGATTCAAAAGGAGAGCTGGTATCAAAGGGGGTGAAATAAAGAGATTAGTGTTCTAAAAACAGAATCCAAGAGTTTATCCCGTATTCTAGGGGAGATGAAGCAAGAACATGATGTGTTAACGGCAGCAATCAATGCCCAGCAAGCTTCAGAAAGAGAGGAGAAAAAAGGTTGCAATGATGAGATACAAAATAGAATGGCTGCAACTTTCATCCAAAGTTGTTGGCGACGATTGTTGGCAAGAAAAGAACTCCAAAGGCTTCGAAAAAAGGTTAAGGAATTGTCCATTCAACTTGTTGGTGATTCGAGGACGAATCATCTTGAAGAGAGAGGGAATGATACGATCCAAGAAAGGTCAAATTCGGATTTTGACGTGAGAAGTGCATTTATCCAGTTTTACGGCAACATTCGTAATTCTCAATCCAATCATTGGATCGAGCTGAAATTTTACGTGGAGTCTCCTGACATGGTTTCCTACCTTGGGCTACAATTTCAGGTCAATCGGAGTTTGGAAAGGCATCGAAACATGGGTCAACATAGGCTGTATGAATTTGTTATTTACTTCATTTTGACTTGTGGACTTCCTATTTGGCTAGGATTCTTTTCCTAAAAGGATGTGGCAGCTTATTTTGGAAATCTTCTAATTCTATAAAGATCTTCAATGGGCTGCAACATAGTTTCCAAGTGTGGCAAGGATTCATAAATGTTTTAGAATCATTTTCTTACAAAGATTCCTTATTCATCCTAGCTACAAAAAGGAAAGAAGAATTCAGAATAAATTCTACATTCAGATCAGCTTTCCTAGTCTATTTAGGGACTTTTTAATGGTGATAAATCTGATTCTAGCATATTTAGGATGGTAATTTTTAGATTTTTATTATTTTCTTCTTAGTCTTTGGGTTATTATTACTTATTTGGGTCAATTGTAAGTGGGCTTAATAGAAGTCCACCTAAGGGGGGTCCATTAGGGTTTATTTAAGTCTAGAGTTAGTATAAATTAAGGCATAACCAGACATGTAAGTTAGACAATTCAGATTAATAAAACTTGTTGGTTGCCGCACTTTGTTTGTGTGTGTGTGTGTTGGTGAGATAATCTCCCTTCCATGGTTCTCTAAAGAACTAAAAATGACTTATCGAAGAACAACTATCTTCGTGGCTTCATTCTTATACTTCTCGTTCATGAATCAATATTTGTTGGGTGAGGATCTCCGTTTCCAATAGTGCTGGTGCCTAGGTACAAGTTATCTTTGTGTCACACTGCTATCAAACCTGATTTACTTGGCTTTCCGGGAATTGGTGTCTTTGCGTGTGGGTTGCGTGACCACGTGATCATGAGGTTCGCATCATATTATTATAGGGTTTTGGAGTTGCCACCTAATGTTATGGTCGCTAAGAAACCTAATGGTCTGCGAAAGTCCGAGTAAAGGGACTAACTGTGCAAGGAAAAAATGCATCATCCCCAATACACCCTACCTAATGTAAGCTGCATTGTTGATTAATTGTTTTTCTAGATCATGTTTCTATTTGTTGGTCTCATCTAAGATTCAAGGCAAATCTCCTTTCGTGAGGAAGTCTCTACTTTATTGGGTTAAATCCTGACCATTATAAGACCTAGATTTAGCATCGCATTTATTTTCTATTTTGTATCTTTAATACTTGAGAGTATACTTTACAATGTAATTTTATACTCTCAAAATATTAAAGTCTTGTAGCTAAATCCTAACAATCCGAATAAGAAATTAATTGTTGTGAGATTTTTGGTATTCTGACCAAACCTTAATGGATAATCATAAACCAGTTACGATATTCATTTAACATTTTTAAAACATGATAAAAATATGATTTTATTCTTTTTAGAAAATATGCATGAAAAACCTTTAGGATATGGTCGTTACACAAAAACAAAACATTTTTTTTGTTTTTGAAATGAAAGCTTTTTTTTAGATTTTTGGATTTTCTTTTTAAAAAAAAATCAGAGAAATGTCAGATGTTTTTTATACCAGGTCCATATTTTACAATGTAAGTGTATGACCCGATATTAGACAAAACTATTGAAAAAACACATGACAGACCTACAAATAGTTTTAAAATGGTCCTTGAAATTTTTTAGTTTTCTTTTCCTTTTTTGGATGTGTTACTTAGGCCTAAGGCCCAAACCTTGCCCGGTCGAGTTGGATTGGGCCGATAGATAGCCCAACAATATTTTCTATTTTTTAAAATAGGCTAGATCCAGCCTAGCCGTATGGGTTGAGCTCAGGGTCCAACCCACTTTACCTTACTACTAGCAAATGCTAGTGGTAACAAGACATAAATTAATTCACGTCTGAATGGTGCCAACGAGAAGAAAGGAGATTACCTAGATTTTGGGAGTGTCACTGCTAGGAATGGAGGAAGATGTTGGATGAGATCCTATTGGAAAATTTGGCTGCAAATATTGATCAGGGTAGACTCTTTAGAGCAGCGCCGCGGCAATTATAGAGGCAACCAGCCTGCAAGAATTACACTGGGTATGGTAAGGTTTCATACCATCAGAGTGGTGTCTTGTTTGTCTTATTTGGTGGAGAGATGAGGCATTAAAGGTGTGTTTGGCTTGGCGGTTCAACCTGCATTTCATCAAAATTTGAAAAACATTTTTGCTGAAATTTTTTTTAATGTTTCTAGGTTTTTTTGATGTACTGGTGTAAAAAATTATTTTTGAAAAATAAAAAGAAAATAAAAACATTATTTTGATACATTTCCAAGCGAAAAACAATTGTTACTATACTCTCAAACATCCCCTAAATGCTCTTGAAAAGAAGTCATCCAAGCAGCTTTTCGGGTACAAAAGGTTGAAGATAATGAAAAGTAGTCAGACGACAAGTCGTCTAGCAACCTTTTTTTTTTTTTTGTCAAAACAAACCATTTTGGGTAAAAACGCATTGTTTCATTTAAATGAAACAATGCCATTTTGACATCCTTGGGGTTTTAAGGGATTTAACTAACATTTTATTTAGTCCTTTGACTTTTGATTTGTTTTAATTGCATCCCTAATTGACTTTAAACTTTTAATTTCATGCGATTTTACCCTTGCCAAACTCAAAAATCAACCCTGAATTTTAGTGCGTTTTCATTTTGGTCATTGGTTTTGGATTTATGCAAATTGATCCTCAATTAACTATTAAACTTTTTATTTGCTTCAATTTCACCCATGTTTTAAACCAAATTGAGTCCTCAAAGTTTAATGCATTTTTCAAAAATATCCTTAGTTGTGAATTTCTTCAATTTAACTCTTAATTGACCATAAACTTTGATTTTTGTTTTGCATTTTTGTCTCTAATTTCAATCAATTGACTTCATAAAAATTAAGTTTGGTACTCTAAAATTCTAATCTTCTCGATTAAGTTCAAATTGGGTTCCTAAACTTAATTTTTCATCAATTAAATTACTAATAAAATTAATTTGACCCGTTAAAAGTATAATTAAGGCCTTACACCTAATTAAATCAAATTTTAATTTGACTCATGATTAAATCAAATTGGCCTATCAAAAATCTAATTAAGTCCCTAGACTTATTTTTTATATAAATTTTTTCAATAATCATTTAATTTGACCTTAAATCTATATTGTCTCTTCAATCTTTGGTTCAATGAAGGATGATTAGGCTCACAATTTTATTCAAAACTCCAGTTTAATTTTTCTATATATTTGATACCTTTCTCAACTTGTTTTTATCAAGTTTTCAGTCTTTTTGTTATTATTAATTTTATTTTTATTTTTATTTTTTATTTTTTTTTGAAAGAAAAAGAGTAATTTTAGTTGGGGAAGAACCCAAAATTTTTTTATGATAATGGCATGGGTTTGTAGGTGGAAAGGCAGCTGGACTTGTTGAAGAAAGGTTAAAGATGGGCTCTTGTTTTCTATTTTGTTCTTGAAGGAACAAAGAAGGAAAAGACAAATGAAAAGGAGAGGCTTTATTGCTATTGATGGTTGGAAATACTGGCTAATAGTGGTATGGTGCAAGCTGGACCGTGAGATGGAGGTTTGCACAATGGAAGGTTTTTTTTTTTTTTTTTTTTTTTTTTTTTTTTTTTTTTTTTTTGGTGTTTTTTTTTTATTATATTGGCTAGTTGTTGTAAAGATCGGGGCTAGGGGTTTTTTTTTTTTGGGGGGAGAGTATCTCTTACTTTCTTCATAGTTTTTTTTTTTATTAGGTTTTCTTCGCTTCCTCTTTTTGTGTGAGATTCCTTCACAATTTTATACTTTTTTTTTTTCTCTTATCTTCCAGTTACTTGTTGACAAATAAATCAAATTCATATTAGTCCCTCATTTTTTCCTCGCACTTGCCCCTGTTCATATATTTTTATTTTTATTTTTTTATTTTTTTATATATTTATTTTTTAAAAAAATATCAACATCGATTTGATGAGAAGAATTAATCAATAATTTTGAAATATATGCATTAATAGTTGAACGCATTAAAATAAATTTTTAAATTTTGAATTTATTTGAAAAGATGACGAAAATGATGCAAATACATCAACAACATATTTTCTATTTTTTTTTTGTATTTTGAAAACATTTAGAAAAACAGGTGGTCAAAATTTGAGTTATGACAGAGCTGATGAAGGAAAAAGAAAAAATGGAGGAGAGGGAGGGAGGTCGCTCACCAGGTCATAACTTAAATATTACTGATGAGTTTACAGATGGATTTTACCGATGAGTTTATTTCATTGGTAATTCCATCTATATAAATAACATGTTATTGTAACTTTTGAATTTTTTTTAATTCTTTTCTCTTCCCATTATAATTTCTTGGATATATATTGAGAAAATATTTTTATTGGTTTGTATCAATGGACATGGTAGGGAACTATTCTGTCGCTAAAATTCACTGCAATTTATTCACGTAA
>Ga0325404_1001434_pt1 | contig 25279 bp, 12 predicted proteins | sample PopdelMetagenome_18_FD_205664 | JGI IMG/M metagenome (GOLD analysis project Ga0325404, IMG submission 205664) | Populus deltoides microbial communities from Bellville, Georgia, United States - Xylem-Control-R1 | ecosystem: Host-associated > Plants > Phyllosphere > Stem > Wood/Secondary xylem...
TTCATAAATTATTTCAAATAAAATAAGTAACAATCAAAAGAATGAGGACCAAATTTGATAGATAAAAAATTTCAATAAAAAAATGATAAGGAAAAAGCAAATAGCAATTATAAAAATAAAGACCAAAATTAATATAAAAATTAAATTTTAAGAGATGGAATTGAAAAATAAATATACAAAACAAATTATATATAGCAATCAAAAGTTTGAGGATCAAATTTAATATAATCAGCAAATAATGACATTTCTAAATTTTTCACAACTTCCGGAAAGTGTTTTCCGCCCAAATTTTTCAGGAAAACACTTTCCTAAAAACCAAGCCAAATTTTCCTTTGACTGGAAAGTGTTTTCCGTTGATCAACTTTTCTAATGGCAAACAAACACAGGAAAGTTTGGAAAGTGGTTTCTCGGAAACCACTTTCCGGAAAACAAACACAATCAAAGGGAAAACATTTTCCTGGAAACTAAACCAAATTTTTCTTTGACTCAAAAGTGTTTTCCGTTGACCGGAAAGTGTTTTCCGTTGACCGGAAAGTGTTTTCCATTGACCAATTTTTCTAATGGCAAACAAACACAGGAAAGTTTGAAAAGTGATTTTCTGGAAAGTGAATTCCGAGCAACAAACATACCTTAGATTGGATTAGACTCCTCTCGAGTTAGGAGTGACATGACACATGGTGGAAAAATCCGAATCATTGGTTTGAATTTCAATAATTAGGATTTGATATTATTTCCTCACCATTATTACCATTTTTCTTTTCGTTTCTCCCTTTATTTTTTTACTCCTTTGATACTTAATTACTATACATTAATTAGTCAGAGTCGAACATTATATAAGCTTTAATCACAATCTTTCTCAAAAAAGTCTTCTACGAAAAAACCCACCGAGAGTACAAGGACAAAAAAAAATTAAGTTCCGCATGTAACAATTCCTCTTGAGGGACAAATTATACAAAAATCATATAAATAATGTTTGATTATTGTTTCAAGAAAAAAAACCAAAGAAAATAAAGAGAGAGAACAAGTTTCTATTTATTTTTTATTTTGAAAATGTAGAAATTCATTTTAAAATTATTCAAGAAATATATTTATTTTATGTTTATATGTGTCTCTTCAACTAAATAAATTTTTTATAAAAGATATTTATTTTATGTGCAAATAGTATGTGTGAGAATCTAAAATTATATTTCCTAGATGATATGAAAATAATTTATTCATGAAATATTTTTGAGTAACTTTTTATTTTACAAAACAAGAAGCATAAAAAGATATTCTTCTTATCGCTACTATCTATCTTTTATATCTCAAAACAATAATCAATCAAACGTTAATATAAACCTAACATTATTGGTGGCATAAATATAAGAACGTAATTTGTGTGATAAAGGCTCCTGAGTTGCTCGGTTACATACCATTGCCTCTACATTGGTTAGAATACTTACCTAGCTTATAAGTCTCGGGGTTTAGGAGTGATTGAGAGTGTAATATCGGTTATTTTTTAAAGTATTTTTTATTTAGAAATACATTAAAATAATATTTATTTTTATTTTTAAAAAATTAATTTTGATATTAGTACATCAAAAATTTAAACAAATTTTTTTTTCTCAAATTTTTCTAAACCCTTGTTTGGAACGAAATACCAAACAAGGACTTAATCTCTTTAAAACAAAAGGCATATTATGGCCAGAACTCACCAAACGTATAGGCCAAAATCAAGGACTTTACGCAGAACAATACATGTTAGAGGGAGACATCCTTTATAAACAAACTAACAAAACCTCTAAGCATCATCCTACTAGCTAATATCTCCATAATAGTTAGCTAATTCTCCAAAATCTTGAGTTTTTACCCTTAGAATATTTCAGATACCTTCACGACTACTTGATTAAGTATATAGTGTTCACTAATTGACGTTTATTCTAAAGATATTTTTCTAGAGACCAACGTGGGAGTCATAGTTAAAATCATAATATTATCACTAATATAAATTAATATATCTAGCAATTGGAGAGAAATCTTCGAATTAAAAGAAAAAATATACTTAATTTCCACTTTAATCTTAGGATTTGAAATCAAACTTCTCGACTAGCAACCCATAAAACTAAATATCTTTTCGCTTTCACTCAATTGAGAAATACAGAGCTTTAGTAAGTGTCAAGACACCATTAATACGAGCTTTCGCCTAGAAAATGTTTTATTACCCTCTATCAACATGATATTGTATTGTGTCTTTTTATAATAAGTTTTTATTTACTAACAACTCTAAGTCATTTAATGTTGTTAGAAATTAAGGATTGATCAATGAAATCAAAGTGAATAATTTTTTTCCAACATATTTCATTGATCAATTCTTCATTTTAAACGACAGAGAGTTGGTATAAAATAAAAATTTACAATGCGGTATTATATCAGCAGAGGGATCCAATAAACATTCTCTACTAACAGAGATAAGAATTAATATCACAATAGAAATACTCGTCAAGACTGTTTTGCATTATTTTACAATTTGATGACATAGAAAAATGGGCCAGTCAGAAACATTTTTCCTATAGATTTGCAAATTTAGTTACTCTTGAGAAAACTAGTTTCACCTTAAGGGAATGGAGAGTATTTTATATGGAGATTCAAATCTCTCGCTAACACCACCCATCCATTCCCTTACTATCATCACCACTGTTATGGCCTCCAATTTCACTGTCTCTTCAAATCACTAGGTATCCTACAAGCATGCTACCATTGCCTCCTTGTCATCGTGCTTGTTGCAATTACTACTACCATTATCACTACCTTCTCATCGAACCAATACTAATATCGCCACTATCACCTTCTTCTCAACAAAATTCATTAGCTAATTATGGTACTTCAAACCGGATGTTTGAATTGTCAAGCAGTCAATTTGTAATTGGTCTAAATTGAAGGTTGAAACCTCCTTTGCATCTCTTTGCTTGAAGTCCCTTTGGCCCTTTAAAATTGTGTTTCGGGATGAAAAACTTGAAAATATAAATTATGAACTATTTAAAAGCATGATGTTCCCGCTTATTCGTAAGCTTAGAACACATACATTAAAGTTTAAAGTTTAAACCTGCACTATAAATCACTAATTATTACATGAAGAGATTTACATAAAGGTTTCACAAGCCTTGACGCCTTGAAACCTTGCTTGTAACAAACTAACAGAATAAGGTTTATTGTCGGTGCTCTCAAAATATGCACGATATCGTGATCATAGAGGTAAAGTCAGAAAATACGGAACACAAATTATGTCGTCAACAATAATGAGATGAAAAATGTTATGGAGTACATAATTCAAGGAAATCAATCTATTCGTATACAACTAAAGGTCTGCCAATAAGGACAACTTTTTTTCCGATTCTTTGGTGCTTATTAAAACTGGAGTTACTCAACATGGGTCGCCGTATCTACCTCAGTGCGAGCAAGATTAGAATGCAGTTCATTTGTTACTATGCTCGGTAACTTTAGGATGAAAAGAGTTGTAAGGAAAATTATTTATTTCCTTTGTTATTTTTATTCATATTAGTATAAATAAAGTTTCTTAGTTTGTATTTCAATAGCCTATAGTGAATTATTGAGAAATATAAATTTCAAATTAGAATTTTTGGTCTATTAACTCTACTTGGTAGAATTTTATGTTGTTTGTTATTGTTGTATTTCTTGCATTGTTTTCGTTTGTGTTAGTTGATATCAAATCCTAATGATTTTTGGAAGTTAATTGTGTGTTGTTAAATAACCATAGTTGAAAAAAGTCACATAATATGACATGTTTGTGTAGAAGGGGATGAGGTTTTTCCTTGAAAAAAAAACTTTTCAGGAACTAGTAGTAGAAGACATGGAGAAACAAATTATAAAATTAACTCGTCGACTAGCAATGATAAAGTTGCATAGGCAAATTAAAGAAGTATATTGTTAATTAGAGAAGATCAAGAAGAAAAAATTGGAGGATTGCGAGGAAAGTGATAATGAATTCCTGGCCAATTTTGAGAACCTCTTTCAAATATAAGAGTAAAGAAGGCAATCTCTTGATCGAGATGGATATTATGGAGAATTTAGTGATCAAGTTTATAATAAGATAGATATGGATTGATATTCACTATCAATTTTTGATAATTATGTTAATAATAATAGCATAAATGATGACGGTAATGGTGGCAATGATAGCATCAATGGTGTCTTTATTAATAAATTAGAGGTTGGGTGCAAAAAAACATAGAACGTGTTCAAAAAAGCAATTGTTGATTTAAGTTGTGTTGAATTTTTTTTATTACAAGTTTTCTATTATCACAAAAATAAATTTGTTTAACGGTTATACAATTACAATACATGTTGACGAAGCAGATTTAAGATATGCAATTCATTAATTTAGAAGCTAATGGAAGAAATAATTTGTTCATAGTTGTTTTTTATACAAATTTTAACAAGAAAGGATTGAAGTTGATATCTAAAATGGTTATACATTTGAAATGAAGAAAGAAATGAGGTTGAAGAATTTTTATTGGATATTCATAAGATTGAAGTAAGAACAATTTTAACTCGAGAATGAATTATTTCTAACTTAGGAAAACTGATGCAAGAATATTTTTTGGAAAAAATATTTGTTTCCTTAGTTATTTTTATTCCTATATTTTCTTTTATGGTGTTTTTGGTATTTTTTTCCATTTAGTTTAAAAAATATTTGGTTTAGGAATTTGATTTTCTTATTCAATTTAGGCTTAATACTAATAGTATAAATATGGCTACTTAGTTTGTATTTCAATAGACTATTTAGTATGGTGAATTATTAAAAAATATAATTTTAAATTAAAGTTTTTAGTTTAGAAACATGTTATTTGTTATTTTTGTTTTTCTTATATTGTTTTTGTTTTGTTTGCATCAGTTTACCTATAAGAATATCTAGCACCCACTTTAATAAGCATATTAGAGGTACTTTTCTGACCATACAAACCAAGCTTGCGGGATATTGAGGTCGAGATTTTTGTTGTTTAACAATCAAATATTTTTTATTCGGCCTGTGTTTGACAAAAAAGAGGCTATTCTCATGAGAAGGCAGAACTGGGAGATTTTTGTGCAATCGCCTTCTCTCAGGCTATTCCCAAGGAACTAGTAGGAAAGGATCCCATGTCTTCATTAGCCTATTCCCAAGGAACTGGGAGATTTTGAGAAGGCTAATGATTGAATTAATGAGTCTTTTTTATCTAAATTGAGAAAGTTTTTAGCATTGTTTGAAGCAAGGAGATGAATGAACGTTCGCCCTTAGTAGTGTTAGAGTGATTGTGAATGAGAAGCTGGAGGGATGGTTACAAGGACTAGGAGCAGTCTGTTAAGGGAATTCTTCATCTCCGTCGATATTCATGATGTGATGGATGCCTTTAGTTGAGCGATGGAGAGAGGGACAAGTTATTGGTGAAAGGCGTGCATATGTGTTCTTAAAGCAGGAAACACAGTTTCTGAAACGTGTTAGATAACTTTGCAAGTGTAATTGAACGGGCTTTAGTCGGTGATTAAATTCGGTGTAGATTCAGAGTTTGCTAGCTGCTATGGTATGGAATTTCGTGTGATCATTGAAGTGCTTGCATGTTTTAAACTTTGAGTGGAGAGCTATGAACAAGTGTTTTTGTAGTATTCAAGCTGTAGAACCCAAGTAAAACTTAACAACTCTATGACACTGTTAATCAAATCCAAACTACCAGAAAGCAAAGATTTTTAGACTTATAGTTATTTGTTTGGAACAGAATGAGAGAGTTAATTGGTTTTCCCAAAACCACTCGATCAAAGTAGACGTGATTAATTTTGGGTAAGAGCGAGGACTAAACCGCAAATCTAGAGCTTGGGAAAAAAATATAGTTACTACTGTAACTCATCTGGTAGGATAGGACCCAAAAAAAAAGGCAATTATAAAACAATTAACACGTTTACCAACGCATAGCATATACAGCTTTCATATGAACTTAGATTTTGGGCCCTAATTTTAACGCAACTAACATTCATCCAAAAAATATGATCAGATGCAGTCACTGCCTGCCAAGAACATTTGACAGAAAAAGAAAGCAAAAATAGAAACAAAGAATACACGCACCTTTTTGCATGAGATCAGACAATTTCTCATGATTTATATAGACATTTGAAGAGATTGGCTTAATTGTCTTCTATCCATTTTCCTGTCACTAAGAAAACTGGAAGATAGCATGTTATAGAGGACATGCATGGCAAACAAATTGAAATTCAAGGTTTTGTGAATGTTCCTTTGTAACCCTGATCCTGATGCTAAAATTCAGTCAAAGGTCCTTTGTTTGCAAACACTCAACTGCAAGTCCATACATAATGCACGACAAAACTGTTACAACTGAAATATTCATGCATGATGCATTAGAGAAACAAACGTGTTATGACCAGCCATCTACTTGAAATGATAACTGGCAGTTTTCTACGTAGTACATACCGTGTGCGAAATCAATTTTCCTATTAAAATGTAATACAGATACGGTTCTAACAAGGAAAAAAAAGCATCGAGCTGGGATTAAGTTCCTTTCACCAAATTATCAATAAAAAAACTCGAATGTCTTACAAGCATACCTATTCTAACAAACCAAAAGGTAGGGCTAGTGTAACATCTTCAAATGAATATGGGAAGCCAACGTGTTTTTGATAAGTTTAAGATAGCAGAAGCTAACAGCATGTTTAGACAGACTGCAAATCCTGTGGACAGCTGCTAACTCTCCAGAAATAAATAATTGCAACCCAGCATCACCCACTAGACTATTCACTACAGCTTTGGTGACTTCGCACCTTTACTTTGGAGGTTATTTGACTTCTTACTTTGTAATCCTGTCTACTAATACAGTCTAATTTAATTCTGTTTATTTATCCAGCCCCAAGTTTCCCACCTGTGTCTTCATCCACTACTGGTTTGGCCTTGGACTTAATTCAGGGAATATTATAGATATAAGATGACATGCTATAGTTGCACCTATGCATCAATATGATCTAACAAACAAGATGAGATTACAGATTACTACTTTTATCTTGGTTTTGTGGGTGGGTGGTGTAATTCATTAGATTCACGGATCACTTCTGTTACCATTTCTCAGTCACATCTGACACTTTTGCTCAACCCAAAACTATCAAGACCTGATAGAAAATCATTTCAGCCTCATATATAGTGGTTAATCAATCACCTTGATGAAGGCATCAATCACCCTGATGAAGATTGCCGGTAAGGGTATTAAAGGGTTACCAGAAAGTTGTTTTAAGACATCAATCACCCTGATGAAGACATTTCAAGGGGAAGCAATAAATAGAACTGACGCTACGATAATTTCGTTATCATGAAGCAACAAAATTGTCAGGAAGGGATCGGTACTCTAAATGAAGCTCCAGAAACTTTTCAGATGCAGTTGTGGCAGCGTTTGGGAACAAAGCCTCCTACTACGTTGGAAAAAGCTCAGGAATAGCTTTTAGCAGGAAGCAAAATGAGTGTTACCCAAAAAACCCTGCTGTTTTACTGTGAAAGCAGCAAAAATTCACAACCTTGTGCATCCCCGCAAAGGAGTGAAAGCTGCCCATTATTAAGCAGTTTGGAAGATGACCTTTCTTCTTGTGAATGGGTGAAGTGAACAGTTCAAAAAGTTGAAAACTTGGAATTCTATCTATTGTTTGTGTCAAAAAATGGTAGATGCACATTTTCAGATGTCAGTTACATACCGTCTGCCAACAGATAGTCCTTCTTTCATCTCTCCTTAAAATTGTCTCGCACCAGCCCTACATCTCACAAAAGCCCTATAAATTTTATTGCACCAAAACCCACCTAATTCGAACTCCTAAAGATGTCGCAGCTTTTCCAAGTAAGGTAGAGAACCATAAACTTCTGACTTTCACCTAATTAACATGCAAAAGATTAGAATTTAAGTTCCAAACTTACCAAGAATTGCACTTTTATGCTTTCTGCACAACCATATGATGAATAATTGCAGGTAGTTTGTTATAACTCATTCAGGCATGATTCGCAATAGTGTCAGTTGAACACGATTCTCAATAGTGTCGGATGAAGGAAAAATAATGAGGGAAGACAAAGCCATAGGAAGTGAGCTTCCTTTTCACATCCCAGTAAAGAATGCATGGTTAAAAATGAATTGAAAACTTATCTTCGAGACCCTGCATCAAATAAAATAAAGATTGGAAACTTACATTTGAGATGGTGCTCCGCTGAAAAACATTCTCATTCTGCCGGAGAATGTAATATGATTCACAAGAATGTAATATCATTTAAGAAACTCAATCTGAAGATAAGTTTTCAATCTTTATGATATTTCAAGTTGAGAGATCTAAAGTCTTGCGGACTTGAGATTCTTAAATGATAATATTACATTTGCAGCTTAAAATCCTATAGTCAGGACAACTCAAATGACTTCTGGAAAAGATATAAATGATATAGTTTAAATGTGTGCATTCTGTTTCATTGAGAAACTATCCTTTTAGTGATTCCATGCATTTTGTTCTTAAATGTTATCAGAAAGCATTCACATAGAACATGACACACATCCCTGATGCAATATGAATCTGCTCTTGCAGCATGAAATCAGTCATTGAAAGATACAACAAATCAAAAGACGAGCATCATCAAATGGGCAACCCAACCTCTGAAGTCAAGGTATTTCAGAAACCGATTTTCATTTTATTTTGCAAGTTTGGGCAAAATTTGATTCGTCGTATTATTTTTCCACATTTGCATATAGAATTTAGTTGTACATCAAAACAAACATGTTAAATTAAATTTACTACTTGTAGCGGAACAGCTTACACATCTCTAGTTTTTAAAGCATTGCATTTTTGTCAAAGATAGCTCCAAATACATTACTAGGAATCACCATGTGGAACTTTGCCTTTTCTGCTTTAAACAATGCTGTTACCACGAGCAGCATGGATTTTTTTGGCTATTGCTACAGCTAAAAGATACTGCATCTAACAATTCTGCATTTCAGCTAAAAGTTTGCACCTATTGGACGAGCTATACTTGCAAACATAACATTATGACACCAAAGGGTTGAGATATTTTGTTTTATAAAACGTGTTAATAACGCAAGAAAATCTTAATGTTTCTGATCATTTATCAGCAGGATGTGCTAATAAACATGGACTTATGAATGGAAATCTAACTAAATAAATTATCCGGCATAATGTGGCAATAAAGAAGGGAAATGAAGATACAAGTTGTACAGACTACAGATAAGCTGTGCCACATCTAGGACTTGGCCTTCAATATGATTTCAGAAAGGCACAAGAGCCCCTTGAACATGCAAGTATAAAATTGGTATGGCCAAATGTTGCAAATGACAAAACCAGTATAATTCCTAATTCTAATACTGCTGAAGGAAATATCATATCAAGTGTTTAGTCCAAAATGATTTAGGAATGAGAAACAGAAACCAATTAATATTCCTTGACTGGATTCTGATATTTAAAGCACATGATAAATATAAAAAGTTAGACAACGGCAATGGTTCTGCCGGTTATTAGCTGCATGAAAATCCTATCTACTATAGATATCCTAAAATTTAAAAGCAGCAGATAATGACTGGCAAGATTGTGCAACACAATCAACAAATGACTTGCATTTGAAACAACACAACAACACATATCATAGGTTAATAAGAGAGTATGCATAATGAAGTTGTTTCTACCACAGAATTGTACTTTGTTAAGCTTCAAAGTGTAGACAGGAAATCATCTGTGTTATTGTTCTAAATTAGCAGGATAAACTGAAATTAAAAACACAAATATATGTCAACTAACATGTCATGTCTTCAGGCTCCAGCAAAGCACGGCCCAATTGAATAAATAAATACGCATATGATAAAGCATACGAACTCAACACAACCAAGCCTTATTGATTCATTCAAGCTTTAAGGTGTAGCATCATATCTTACACTGGACCTCTGCTAACCGCAACTGTCCTCCTTTATCTGCAATGGGATTGGGACCATCTGCGTGCAGATAGAATTCACAAGACATTTTATCAGTAGCAAGAAAATACATGTCATCTTGAAGCACGTCGTAGTCTATTAAAAATGCTTTCTAGTTTTGTCGAGATAAAGGTAGAGCTACATGGAAGATTAGAGAGGGGGTGGTATTCAGACATGAAAAAGAAATGAATCATAATCACTATATGGAGATTAGACAGTGGCTTATCAGAATGAAAAGGATGATTTTTTTATCCCTTTTTCTTCAGATGTGTTCTCATAACAGCAGAAGGCAATTACTCTTCATTTTAGTGAATGCATGTTAACCACAAAAGTTGGTAATTCCACTAAATTGTGCATTTTATTTTGCTAGTTCTGGCAAAGGGAGGCAGCAGTGTTGAGACAGCAACTGCAAACCTTGCAAGAAAATCATCGGTATGATCCATTCCCTTCAAACAATAGTGTTTTATATGAGATAAATGAACACAAAGACTGAAAATAGAATAATTGCGACAGATCAAATATAAAAAACTGAAACTTTCAAAGGAGCATGCTATTATTTAAGTCAGACACTTGCAGGTGGTACTGGTGTCCATGTGATCACTAACAATTTAGAAACAAACACAAAAAAAATCACTTGTGTCACACTGAAAAAGTTCATCTCGGTCACCTCTAAGAAATGTCAGCATTGTGCATCAGGAGCAAAAGGGGCCACAAGAAGGCAGCAACCATACACCCTCTCCTAAAAGTAGTAGTACTAGTCAGATTTATGACCTCAAGAAATTTATCGCAGAATTAACCCGAAGACTTTCAAGCCAAGTCACATTTACAAGCATTTTTGAAATTCTTGTTATCGAACAAGATTAAAGCATCTGCATGAACACATGCCTATAAATACCTCTAGTATCACGTCTACAGCTGAACAAGTCATTTCTCCAATTATCTTTTGCCCATCTATTTCTTCCTATTAATATCTTCTTTTTTCATCAGGAAAAGAATGAAAAGAATTCTAGAGTCATTTCTCCAATGTGAATAAACTACCTCTAGCCATCGATACCCCAAACTAAGGGTCACTCCAAAATATATATATAACTCAAAACAAAGACTAACAGTAAATCTTACCGGAACATAAAAGGAAGCATCCAAGATAGCTAATGCTGTTGGAAAAATCCTTCAGGAACATAATACAGTAAAAAGATTAAATGGATCATTGCTTCTCAGTATATGCCTCATTAGCAAAGTTTACAATGTCCTAGACAAAAGTTTAAAACCTAACTGCATTTCCATATGATGATAACAGGCAAATGATGGGTGAACAACTTTCTGGCTTAAGCATAACAGATTTGCAGAATTTGGAGAACCAATTGGAAATGAGTCTTCAGGGTGTTCGCATGAAAAAGGTTTGAAATTCCTACAACCACACTGTGCAGTCTTTAGATTTCCATAAAGTGGAACACATCCATCTCACTGAACTGATATTGACTTCATCAGGACCAAATTTTAATGGATCAAATACAAGAACTAAATAGAAAGGTAAAACTGTAAACAAAGACTACCGACTTGCTTTGTAAAGTTTTTTAATTCAAATAGCTAAACTTTGATATATCTGTTGCAGGGCAACCTCATTCACCAAGAAAATGTTGAACTCTATCAGAAGGTAAACTATTTCGTCATGAAAATCAAGAATTGTATAAATTAGAAGTTTGAGTAAGCAGAAACTTATAAGATCCTTGCAACTTATTGATTCAAACCATCACTACCTTAGTCCTGAATCAAATTGCAAGGCGTTTCATTCCACCCTCATCAGCATATTTTCACATCCCAGGTCTATGGAACAAGGGACGTAAACAGAGCAAACAGAAATTCCCTTCTCACAAACGGTCTGGCCATCGGAGAGGAATCACATGTACCTGTCCATCTCCAGCTTAGCCAGCCACAACAACAAAACCATGATACACCAGCTACAAAGTTGGGGTACAATTTCCTCCACAGCACAAGTGTTTAAATATGATTATCAATTACTTTACCAGAGTATTTGATGCCAAACTTTTGTCCCCCATAACTGCAGCAGACTACAACTGCATTAGCGAAGATGAGGGATGCATCCTCACTGGGAATGGATGTTGTGTCATTTTGATGGCCCATAAATTACAAGATCATGCTTCTATTATTGCATTGTGGTATGTAAGCCTAACCATTCAAGAAACATACTTTGGTTTGACATTACCAATGGTAAAAACTTTCACACTGCTTGATGATCAAGACAGCTATTATGTAAAAAATGAGATAATTGTAATAAAGAGAAGTGACATTGTGCTGCATTTTTAACACATTTTTTAAAAAGATCTTAAATCTTAAAAAAATGGGTGAGTAGAATTAGAAGTCAAACATAATACCATAAGCAATTGCATGTAGGATATCATTTGGTGGGACTCCAAATAACAATATTACCATGCATGTACTTCAGGAAAAATAGCAATATGCTGACAGAAAAGCAAAACTATAGAAACATATTTAAAAAAATACTTCAGAAATATACGGACATATACTGCATGCTAATTTTAATTTCAACTAAGTTTTAATTTAAAAATCATACTGGAAATGTATGTATAATAGTCCACCTTCTTCATTTCCTATGCTTGTCGTATACAGAATTTAAAGAACTGATAAAAGCATATTGCTTGTGTTAGTATGTTTAACAAGTATTTAACAAGCATATACAATTTAAAGAACTGATCACAACACAACTCACTTTCTATAGAATAAAAAGGTTCCAGACAGACTACCACAACGCATTCAAAGACAAAATACCCTTTGTTGGTCAAAGAAAGATACAGAGGAGAAAATAAAAGGAACGTGTCAACAAGCCCATGATAACAGGAAGGAGGGGGCGCAGGCGATGCATTAATGCACATTTCTAATATTAAAACCAGTGTTACTGCAATTAGACCAGATAAAACCTAGGAAGTTTTTGTGAGCCATTAATAGCAAAACTAAATCATACTGTGAAATGTGGGAAAAAAAATATATGCTGTTTGTTATTCCTAAAAAAAAGCATTCTGTACAATACTAACTACACTTATGGTGCCAACGTCAATGACAGAAAAATTCAAAGCGATTCCAAGATACTAAAACCCTCAAATGTGACAGGATATGCACCTCAATTATATGCCTGGTTTTGGACATACAAAACCCATATGACCACTGTGGAAGGAGCATTAATTGGTCAGCTAGAAGAAGTCTTTCGAGTTGGAATCTGATGCATGCCAAATATGAAAGAGCAGCTGGTGCCTGGCTAGTTGGAATCAGCGTGCAGTTCAGTTTTTGAAGAAAGTTTACAGCAGAGAAAACAGGTTTCCCTTCCAAATGACCTACAACTGTGCATGAACATCCAGTTCTTGGAATAAATAGGAAAATAAGATTTCAAAAACAACTTGATGGTCGTTAACTCCCTTGCGAACAGGTATTAAAGATTCAGGTCTGTTCTCATCCAGGTCAAAAATGAATTTAAGAATAAGAGTGTGAGCTCTTGATTTCTAGAACTTAATTTCTAAAGGATCTTTATTATTTTTATAACTATTCTTCACTTCAAAATATTTCAGCAGTTCATTCTCAAAAAATCTATATCGATGGATCTCCAAAATTTTCCATGCAACTAACAAATAATGGTCTAAAAATAGTTCTTTGGAAGGTTTACATCCTATTCATCTCTAAACAATGAAAAGGAGAAATAAAATAGAGACATAAAGATCGTTAGAGTTGCATTTGGCCAGAAAACGTGCTAATACCTGGAGGGGAAATTTTTTAGAAAGAGTTGATGAAATTGAATGCAAGTTAAATCACCTTCTGATAAGAAATCAGAAAATTATCTGGCACGGCAAGAAATTTTTCACTATTCACTGTACAATAATTATACTTTTATGTTAAAAACTTGGTGAATTCTCAGAAAAAATCAACAGATTAAGAAAACAAAAATCGATAAGTCCCAATATATAATAGATGATGAATTTTGGTGTAAAAAGAAAGTATTTGTAATGGGAACTATAAAAGGCTTGTGAGAACAAGAAGAAGAATGTAAGAGTTAGATACTAGGAGCATAAGAGAAAAGGTGGAGGATAGGAAAACAAAACTGTGTCAATATATATGATTATGGTTTTGTGGCTGGTGTCATATACGGTGATGATTGTAAAATGCAATAAAGTCAAGAATCTATCACTTAATATGCGCATGGTTATGTATGTACAAGTATTTTTCTCTATAAAATAAATTTAAAATTTCTCAATATGGAAACAATAAATAATTAGTGGATAATAAAATCCATCTATTAGCACATGTTTTTCAAAATTGGGAGACTATATCCGTGCTTGACATTCATAGCATCTTGGACTCCATTATATTTCATAAAATTCTTTCACTTTATCCAAGACTTGAAGTTTCCAAGCATCACGCTAGTGTTAGTGTCAAACATTTGATTCTTTACTCGATAGAAAATAAGAAGACAAAGTAACGTAAGATATCAATTGTTTGAGAATGCAACAATCTGTGAACATTTGTCAAAACTTTTCAAGTTGAGGGGGATCATACTTGGATTTATCCCTAAAAAGGATAAAAACAACATTTTGAGGTGTTTGCTTAAATGTATACAATCACATGGTGGTTTCTGGACTTTTGGAACAAACAGCTAAACAAACAATTCAAGAATCCAATTTACTTCAATAAAATTAAAAAGAAAAACATTTACGTAGGAAAGGTAGTTAACTGTGATGTTGTGTTGTGTAACAAAGCAATGAAAAGTGTTTAGTAAAAATTGTATGTTGTGTTATGAATACATTTATTGTTGTACTATTTGAATTAAAATGAATATAAAAAATATTAACATATTATAAGGTTTTTTTAGTAGCTAAATTAATAAAAAGAAAATCGACACTATCATTTTAAAGATGAATTATCATTTAATATAATTTTTACACATATCCATTTCAATTTAAAAGTCCTATAAAATGAATTTATTTATATATGTTTAAGATAAAAAAAAAATCTAAGTTGCTTTAATTGAAAATCATAGCACTTATAGTTATGGATATAAGGTTGAGAATGTGAAATAATAATACTCAAAATGTTATAGTAGATATTAAACAAAATATGGACTATTGATGATTTGGTAATTTAAAAAAATAATTTAAGGTTATTTTTATCTTTTTCAAAAAACAAAGGACCTTCCATCTCAAAAAGCATTTTCCCATGCTTTTTAAAGATTCTTTTGAGATAGAATCAAATATACATTATAAGTGGAATCACCTTCTACTCCCTAAAGTTAAACAATGAAAGTTATTTATTTGTTTGAAACTTTTAACTAGGGTAAAAGCTACAAATAGAAGCCAAACAAGCTTTTTATCTTCAAGACGAGGCAATGAGAGTGTAGTACAATTCATGGATATACCTTATAATGGCTTTAATTGGGATAAAGGAAAGAAAAGATGAGGAATGTTTTAAGAGCAAGAGAAGAGAACATGGGAAGGTAGAAACATGTCCGTGCTTCATCCCTTTGTTTGGATTCATGGGCAAGGATAATGGATGATACATCTTCCCCTTATTTGGTTATAAAATTATAGTTTGCACCGCACCCTTTGATCAAGATGGTCAAGGAGATTGTAAAATGATGGGGGAAAAACCCTTTTCTTTTCGCCATCAAATAATTGCCTTTCATTCCCTTATAAAAAAGCATCCAAGATTTTTATAAAAACAAATCTTAAAAACCTTCAAAGATTTTGCCACTCTCCCCGTGAAAGCCTTCTTTTATAACCATAATGTTGCATAAAACAATAATAGAATCAAAGCTAAAACAGGAATTGTTGTAATTAGAAGGAAGGTCTTAAATAACCCTAAATGGGTGAACCTTATATAAGTTGACTTGATAACATACTAAGTTCTAAAAGAGTTTGAAAATAAATTTGATAATATAAAAGAAATGTTTACTATATCCAATTCAAAGGAAGACATTCAGTTTCATAATAAAAAAACCAAGTCCCAAACAAAATTAGGCCCAAATACTATAAAATGTCTTAAAAACAAGGTCAAAGCTTTTACTTATTTAAGATTTTATGCACAATTCATTAAAAAAATGAATAGGAATAAAAAGGTAAATTGGTAAGATTAAATTAATTTTATAAAGTAATTATATTTTTTTATATTGAGTTAAATTTTCAGGTCAATCGGGATTCGAGAAGGTCCTGCGATACGGGTTAGCAAATACAATACAAATTTTGTTATTTGTTACTTTTTGACTTGTGAATTTTCTATTTGGAGAGGATTTTTTTCTTCATAATGCAAGAATGTTCAACAACTTATTTTTTTGGAGTTTCCTAGTTCTACAATGTTCTTTTAATGGGCAATAACATAGTTTCCAAGTGTGACAAGAATTCCTTAATGTTTCAAAATCTTTTTCTTACAAAACTCCCTTATTTATCCTAGCTATACAAGGAAACGAGGGCTGAAGTATTTAATGTCAGTCAAACATGGGCTAACATTATTTAAAGCCATATTAATTATAAGATTCCCATTATATACTAATTATATAGTTGTATATATGGTTTGCATATTTAGCTACGTGGAGCTGGAAATAAGCCTTGTAATCAGGATGTATTGTGCTATTTGGTTTTATATAAAGGAAGGGATTCTCTATTAAGAGGCATTCAGACAAAACTCATTGTTATGTCTTGGTATCAAAGCCTAAACATTCAAATTAGGGTTGTCTCATTTTGTAGTTACTGTCAAGAGGATTAGAATTGTTGAGTTTTTGCTAGGGGAGTGGTCTAGGATCACTCCATTACTCTATTTTGGCTTTCAGCAAATTTTGTGGCCTTTTTTAGTTGTCGGCGCAATCTTAGAAGGTTTCGTTGTTGGTATCTAGTGTCAAAGTGGTTTAGGCATTTTCAGGTTGTTATCTATTATGTCTGAACTTAATTTTATTCTAGTGATTTGTTGTTGTTTTGGTGATTTGGGCTTGCTATTTAATTACTAGACTTTGGACTTGTTATTTTTTGACTTTGGACTTGTTATTTTTTGTATCATGACCACTAGTAATTCAAAGTCTTTTGGGGTGAAATTTACAGGTAAGAATTATTTTGCCTGTGAATTCCAATTTCATTTTTAATTTGTTATGGGGAAAGAGTTATGAGAGCACATTGGAAGTGATCTGACTCCTACCAAAGATTTAAAGTCGGCTTAGTGAAAGATCAAAGATGCTTGAATCATGACTAGGATGTTAGCCTTTGTTGACCTCTTGATTATTGTAAATTTGAGGTTGTATAAGACTACTAAGAGTATGTGAGAATATCTTAAGAAAGTCTATAGTCAGAACAACATGGCCCAACAATTTCAATTCAATTGGAGTATGAAATTGCAAATTATACTTATGGATATTTCTCCATTCAAGAGTATTTTACTAGATTTCAGATCTTAGAGGCATAATTTGTTGATATTATTCATGCAAAGGTACCTGATGGTTCTCTCGTTGTAGTTTAGAAGGTTCATGAGTAGAGTAAGAGAGATCAGTTTTCAATGAAATTGCTACTTGATTTCGAGGTTGCGCTGCTTAATTTGATGAATTGTGATCCCTCTTCTTCTTTAGATATGTGCTATGGGGAGTTACTTCGTGAAGAGCAATGTCTTGTGACATGGGCTACCTTTCAACAAGACAAATTACCTATTAATGTTGTTGTGCCTATGCTACTCAAGTGAAAGGAAAAGGTAAAGACATGTAAAAAGTTCAATGTTTCAGTTGCAAGAAATATAGACAATTGCTACCCATTATGTGAAAATGTATGGTAATTATTGTAATAAGCCATGACTTATTATCAGAGAATGTCCTTCCTGTCCTCGAAATCACTAGGCTAATGCCTATTAGGCTACAGTTGGTTCATCATCTTTCAATGTTGGTGATTCATCTGTCCGTACTCTTGAGATAGTCCAGCAGATAATTATTTCTGCGTTTTCAACATTGGGACTTCAAGGTAATAGTTTCCTACCATTAAAATCTTGGCTTGTTGATTCTGATGCATCTAATCATATGACTAGTTTTGCTAGCTTTTCACAATATTTAACCATTTACATAAATTATGATTTCTAATGATAGTCAGCTATTAATTCATGATGTTGGAGATGTTAATTCCTCTGTTAGAGATTTATATCTCCTAAACTTTCCACCAGTCTTATATCAGTAGGCCAGTTGGTTGATGATGACTGATGTTTTTTTTTCTCGTTATGATTGTCATGTGCAGGATCAAGTGTCAGAGAAGATACTCGTAAAGGGGCCTAAAGTTGGATGATTGTTTTTTCTATACTTTTCCATTCCTCCAATTATTTTTATTGCATGTACTATTATAAACCATAAAAGTGAAATATGGACGTCTGGGTCATCCTAACTTTGTTGTCTTATCTCAATTAATAAACTTTGGTTTTTTAGGCAATAAAGATTAATTTTCATCCCATATTTCTCTTGATTGTCGAAGTAGATAAACAACCAAAGAAAGTTGAAATTTAGGTTTGGATAGAAACCTTGACTGAGAGATAACTTTGTATCTAAAAACTAAAGGTATTAAAAATTAAACTTGGATCTGTTGATTATAAATAATCAAGAACCCAAAGTATGTGAAAACACCAAGGTCAGGTATACCTTGATAAGTCAAATTTGTTTTTTCTCACAATAAAGAGAAGTGTTGTATTACGCAAAGCACAAGTTTATTCAAAACATCATGGTTGTTGAATCTTGCATAAAAGATAATATCTCTTTCTAAATAACACTAATGGACTATAGATCCAAGGCTCAAACCAAATCCTAACAAAAACTAAAGCCTATAACACTTATTAAACCCCAAACAATTACTAATGGGTGTCATGAACCAAAATTATAGTAAAAGTTTAAACTAAAACTAAAACAAGACCAAAATAATAAAAATAACACAAAACTTAATAATAAATATAGTTCTTCATGAAACGAGCTTAAATAGCCCAAAGCAAACAAAGTAATCTGCTATTAAATGATAGAAACAATGAGTTTTGTCTGAATGCTTCTCAATAGAACCAAATAGTACCAGATGTACATATAATTAGTTTACAATTAGAATTCTATAATTAAAGTGGTCTTAAATAATGCTAACCCATATCCAACTGGATTTGCCTCTCAAATTGATGTTGGTTGATCAAGAAGTATCAATTTGCCAACCAAAAATTGATGACATTGTCGGGTTATAACCTTGGTAAATATATCAGCAAGTTGAAGATTAGTGGAAACATGCGAAAGAGTGATGATTCGGGTATCTACAGCTTCTCGAATAGAATGAGTCCACTTCATTATGCTTCATACGCTAGTGAAAAACATGATTGGCCACAATCTAAATGACACTTATTTTGTCTCCATGAATTGGAGGGGTTGTGCTGAGAGAAGCCAAACTCAGCTAGCAAACCTTTTAGAACAAGCAACAAACATAACACGATATTCGGGTTCTATAAGGGATTTGGATATGCGTGCCTACTTCTTACTCTTTTAAGAGATCAAGTAGTCATCAGGATCACTAAATGATGCAAGACGAAGAGAAGTACTAACAGGAAAGAATAACCCACGACTAGGTGAGCCTCTGAGATATCAAATGATACGACAAACAACAATTAGATGTAGATGACATGGAAATTACATAAACTAACTAACCTGCTGAATCGTAAAAGAGATATCAGGTTGTGTGATTGCCAAATAATTCAGGCTCCCAACGAGTTGTCGAAACATGGTAGGATCACAAAAGAGGTTGTTTTCCTCATGATGATATTTAACGTTAACCTCCAAAGGAGTATCCACAGAGGAAATATCCTGAAGACCTGCCAAAGTAATCAAATCCCGCATATATTAATGTTGATTCAGGAATATAATGAAGGGATACCTTTAACCTCAAGTAGTATGTAAGCAGACTAAGATCCTTCATGTGAAACGAGGCCTAAAGATATTGCTATAGTCGGGTTCTCAAAGATAGAGTTTGTTCCAATAACAACAATATCATCAATATAGACAAAGAGAAAAACAATACTCGTAGATGTCTTGTAAATAAATAAGGTAGAGTCATACTTGCTTTGCTGAAAAGAAAACTAAAGCAAGGTGGCTTGAAATTTATCAAACCATGCTCGAGAAGCCTGTTTCAGTTCATATAAAAAGCGCTTCAACTTACAAATATCCGAGGAAGAGTTGGAGAGGAAACCAAAAGGTAGTGTCATATAAACTTCCTTTTTAAGATCACCATAAGAAAGGTGTTTTTGACATCCATTTGATGAAGCGACCAACATTGTGAAGTAGCAATCGAAATAATATTTCGTACGATAGTTATCTTAACAACTTGAGAAAAAGTCTTCTTATAGTTCACCCCATACTCAAGTTTGTAAGCAACTAATCGTGCTTTATATCAATCCAAAGTCCCATCAAAACAAAGTTTGATCGAGTAAACCCACTTACAACCAGTAGCTTTAGTAGTCGTTGGGCAAGGAACAACTTCCCAGGTATTATTGTCCTTAAAAGCGTGAAGCTCATTGACCATGGTATCTTGCTAGCATTTATGCTTAATTGCCTCATAATAATATGTAGGAATTGGAATGGATGAAAAAGTAGCATGAAAGGATATAGGAGATAATCAATACTGATTAGAAGGACGCGAGAATGACAAGGAATAAGGCTAGAATCCAGTTCAATCACGGAAAGCATTGTCTAAACAAGCTCAAATGATGAGTCAGGATCAGGAAAAGGCAAAATTAGGCATCATCGTTCATACACAAATTCGGGCATGAATCGTTAGGAGTAGAAAACAAGTCATCAAAGCATGGAAAAACAAGTATCCCATGCACAAATGCAACATGAGTGGGAAATAAATATTGATTTTGAAAGAAAACAATATGACGAGATAATCAAAATCTATTAAAGCATGAATCATAGCAAACATAACCTTTGTGGAAAATAATGTAACCTATAAAAGCACATCTAATAGATTGGGCAGACAATTTATTGCTTTTATGAGAAGGGAAATGAACAAAACAAACACAACCAAAGGTATCTATGTCAAGATAACAAGGATGTTGCTAATAAAAACGATAATAAGAAGTCAAATTTAAAAATACTAGAGGGTAATTTATAAATTAGATGGACTGTCGTGGATAAAGTTTCAACCTAAAATTTAGGAAGAACATAAGATTCAAGAATTACATGTACAGGTAACATCTAGTAGATGATGAATTTTATGTTTAACAACACCATTTTATTAAGGTGTATAAGGACAAGAATGCCGGGAGACAATGTTTTTTGGTTAAGAAACTCATGAAATTCATAAGACATATATTCCCCACCTGAATTAGGCCTTAATCAACAAGGATTGAAGTGTTATATCACTTCTAAATCTTCAAGAAGTCACTGAAAAGAAGAGGTTTAATTGGTTGACTCTTATCCTAGTTCATCATAAAAGCCCATAACTATGACCCAAACCATCAAAATATAGTTTGATTATTGATTTATGGAGAGAAGAGATGACATTAAAAAATAGTAATTGTGGTGGTATAATAGCTAAAATATTAATAAAATTGAAGTTAAAACAAAAGAAAATTAAGCTTCAGAAAATTTGATAGGTTGATAAAAAACAAAGAACCTTCTAAAAAATAACCATAACATCCTGTTATATTACTTAGAACCTTAAATCCTTGTAAAAAAAGGGATGGGTATTGGCTTGAAAAGCCCGAACCTAAAAACCAATTTTATTCGAGCTCAACTTATTCCAGCCCATCTCTCAAGGTGTTTGGGCTAAGGTTAACCCCCTGGAAACCCACCAACTCGAGCCCATAATGACTCAAGGGTAAGCCTAGTCCCTAAATACACTTTATCTTTGTGGATTCGATTTGGCTTGGCCATGCTCACTAATCCGAGCATTTGAGGACTCAAGATGAGGCTTGGAACTCACCAACCTGAACACACTCTATCTTAGTGAATTCAAGTCAGGCCTGCTCGAGCCCACCATGTTAATGTCATAGGTTCGGGTTAGGCCTTAAGGAACGTAATTCGTTTGATTTTCTCTAATTCGATATCAAGTCAACTCGTGTTCTCAACTCTTTGTAAAGATAGTGTTAAGCATTTAATGCTAACATGATCCTTTTACTGTCATGGGATCCATAAAACAACGTTATGCCTTGCTTATGCCAAAACCATTAACGTAAATGTCACATTGTCCATAATGATAGTAATCATTATGCATGATTACCTCTAAAAAGCAAATTACACAATCTACCCCTCAGTACCCCTTCCGCCATATAAATTCACATGATTCAAGGGTATATGAAAAGACCCACGAATCACTAGTCATGTCTTTGAACTCATTCTTAGGTTGTGTTTGTTTCCCGGAAAGTGGTTTCCGGGAAACCACTTTCCAAACTTTCCTGTGTTTGTTTGCCATTATGAAAGTTGGTCAACAGAAAACACTTTCCGGTCAGAAAAATTTGACTTGGTTTCCAGAAAAGTGTTTTCCTTTTATTTTAGGCGGAAAACACTTTCTGGAAATTGTGAAAAATTTAGAAATATCATATTATTTGCTGATTATATCAAATTTGATCCTCAAACTTTTGATTGCTATATATATTTTGTTTTGAATATTTGTTTTTCAATTTCATCCCTTGAAATTTAATTTTTATATTAATTTTGGTTTTTATTTTTATAATTGTTATTTGCTTTTTCCTTATTATTTTTTAATTGGAATTTTTTATCTATCAAATTTGGTCATCATTATTTTGATTGTTACTTATTTTATTTGAAATTATTTATAAAATGTTAATTATTATTATTTTAATTTCTTCATATTTCAATTTTTTTATTTTTTAGATTTGATCAAATTAAAATGTTAATATTTTTTATTTTTTATTCAATTAAATTATCTAAAAATTATTTTGATTATTATTTATTTTATTTGAGATAATTTATGAAATTATAATTTTTTTCAATTTCATTCTCATTCAACTTTTTAATTTGTAAGATTTGTTCATCATTATTTTAATAAACTTGAAAAAAATAAAACATTAATAAGTTATTTTTCAACTCATTTTCCATGACATAACCAAACATTAAAAAGTATTTTCTAACTTATTTTCCATTACACTACCAAACATCGAAAAATAATTTACTTTTCCGGAATTCATTTTTTAAAAAAAATAATTTGCATTAAACAAACAAGACATTACTCTAAAACTACACATAAAACAACATTCTCCTGCCTTTTATCTTCTACATTTAATACATACCACACATAGTTTTTAAAGCTACATCCCTTTGATATTTGTGCTAATTTAAATATTGAAGATCCAGAAGACTTGTTTTACAAGATTTCATGAATGATCGGTCCAATTCTTCAACTTCAATCTCTAAAGCCTATCAACTAGCTCTTAATCCTTTGAAGTTTGCTTCGAACTTCATAAAAAAGATTCACTTCACATGACTTTTAATAAATTAAATACTCGACATTAATGTCAAAAAGATGAAAATAAACTACTTTTAAGGTGAATTGTGCATCAATTATACTATATTTTATACTCTTGCACGCATCGGAACTCCTCGTTTTGAGCATCCCAGGTAAGCTTTAGATGTTTTTGGTCTTCACGTTTGGTCTAGTGTACTATGATAATGAAAGATAAAAAATTTTATACACCTTGTAATCTTGAACACAATTAGTACGTCATAAAAAACAAGATTGATTTGCACTTTCATATTATTATTATATTTTGGTTTAAGGTTGGTTATTAGGGTGTGATAGTAATTTTTTTTTTTTTTTGAGAAAGATGGGACGTTTAAAATGGTAAAATAGTTATACAGTAAACAGTTAAAGGAAATAAAAAACATATCTTGTGGCACGGGAAGCATAAAAAAAGCAATACAAATTCACAATAAAAAGATTGGCTAGTACTTATCCAAAATACTAATAGATTTATACTATTTACCACATTTATAAAATTGATTGCTTAAGAGATTGTTTTTTAGTTTAAAAAATTAATTTTTAATATGTTAATATAAAAAATAAATTTTAAAAAATAAAATAATATTATTTTAATTAATTTTCAAACAAAGAAAAACAAATATTATTACGCACTCTAAATATAATAATTTAAACCTATTAACTCAACACCTCAAACATTTTAGTAGAACGGAAAAACAAAAGGGAACAACTGTCTAAGACTGTATTTTATGTGATTTCCATTACAAACTTGATAGTAAGGAATCAAATATTACCTTATGGAACATTCATAAACACAACGATTATCCAGAAAATTAGAAGTCATAAAATAAAGTAAAACGATAAGACATCCGATGAAGCTAACAACCATGTCCAATTAATTAACTTTGTACACTATTAAATGGATACATCTCAATGGTACAGAATCAATCATTTATAAAAACTATAATCAAATTAAAGCAGCAACACAACAGTTTAAACTTCAAAAGTGAACTTTGCTAAACACTGTACGAACACCGGCAAAAAGAACATAATTCTTGAGTACTTACCTAAAAGCGAAAAGCATCAGGCGCTTCCATCCAGCTCCGTTGCTACTCTAAAATATCTTCTGCAAATGTTCCAAAATATCAAAAAATAAAATAAATAAAAATAAAGGGTATGCACCAGTCAAAACACAAAATGCTACTCGATTATGGTGAAAAAAAGATGAAACAAAATCATAATTTTTCGTTTAACTGCCGATATAATATCATCAGAAACGAAAACACAAACTTAGGGTTTGCAATGCGAATGTACTTAATGGTGTCATCAATAGTTTAGGTCTTTTGTTTATATTTCTTGGAGTTTCTCATCAACCAAACGGATCGACACATTTTGTTGATCCGATACAACATATACCGAAGGCAACATTGAAAAATCACAGATAAGAACAAAATTAATAATAATTTAAACGGCAACTTACTTTGAAGAAAGCAGCATTTAATCGTAAATGTAAAGCTTACAAAGGCTACAAATAGTTTAGAAAAGCCAACTGAACAGTCTAGATTGGAAGAGGAAAGATGTTAAAATCAGAAGAAAAAAAAATTAGAGGAAAATCTGTGGGAGAATCGGAGGGAAACAATAAAGAGAAATTTGAAGGAGATTCTAAGAAATCTGCTTCATTTAAGGAAACATGAAAATTTGTATGGAAGAAGAGCGAGTAGAGAGAGACGTTAGTAGAGAGAGAGAGAGAGAGATGGGGGGGGGGGGTTGTGGGGGACGAAAATATCTGTGGAATAGGAAAACATTTTATAA
>Ga0325404_1001438_pt1 | contig 25237 bp, 8 predicted proteins | sample PopdelMetagenome_18_FD_205664 | JGI IMG/M metagenome (GOLD analysis project Ga0325404, IMG submission 205664) | Populus deltoides microbial communities from Bellville, Georgia, United States - Xylem-Control-R1 | ecosystem: Host-associated > Plants > Phyllosphere > Stem > Wood/Secondary xylem...
CTTTTTCAATAACCATTTCTCTCTCCTCTCAAACTTAGGGATTGAAACATAAATAAAATAAAGTTTTGAATCAAAATATGAAAACCACAAGAAATAGTGTCCCAAAATGAAAAAAAAAAACTAAAACTCTGGGATAGAAAAAATAAAAAAGCATCTTATGGACCGTGGAGTAAAAGAGGATGAATATTTGTTTTAATTTCAAATTCATTCCCTAAAGTTTTAATTATTTTGAATCAATTAAGTTGAATTTTTTTTTTTAAATCAAGCATTAACCCAACTTAAGAACGTTTTCTCAACATCGCGAGAACCCCATATCAAGCAACCTGAAATAAACATTTAAGCTCAATTTCAAATCAAATCAATATGCAAGGATTAAATTAAAAACAAAATATCTAGTGACTAAAAAAAATTAAAGGACAAAAAAAAAGAAAAAAAACATTATGGATCACTATTGCAATCCATACTAGATTGTGTTTTCCTTATATGATGCATTTTTATTGTTTTTCTTAATATTACTTTCATTTCTCATCGTCTTGTGGTTCATGATTTTTCATGGTTTATTTAATGTCGCTTTTATGAAACCATACTATAATTTTTGTTAAAAATAGTAATTAAGAGATTAAAAACCAAATTTGACAACGAAAAAACATGCAACCCCCTTTGCTATTTTGGAGAGAGTTAGGCTCGCAAACTAATAAGAAGAGAAAGAAAAGAAAGATAAAAAAAAAAGATAAAAAGAATGGGTTCTTGTCGAAGAAACACTGGAGCTTCGTCGTCATCACATATCAACAAAAAAAAAAGGAAGCCCTACTAAAATAATTTCAATGACACGAAGAAAAACTGTCTTAAGAGCTTGGAGGAAATTTCACGCATTGCTATAGTAAGGTGGTCTCCTCACACCAAAAAAGTTTACCTCTTCATTTAATTTAGCCCTTGTTTTTATAAAGAAAAAAAGAGTTGAATATTTTTTTTCTAGTTTCTAACTCATTCCCTAGATTTTTTATTATTTTGAATCAATAAAATTAAATGTAATTTTTCAAATTAAACAGATATTGTAGTGCTAGAATTCTTTTCTCAACATCACAAGATTATTAAAATACGTTTGTTTGTATGTATAACATTACTCTTTTAGATAATAGATAGAAAGTATGCTCCTAAAGAGGGGTTTTTTTTGTATTTGATTTCTTATTTTTTTTTATTAAAGCATTCATTTTTTTTTCTATAATGCATTTCTTCTAAGTGAAAAATGAGTACAATTTCAAGTTATCATAAATACAATAGTTGTACTAAATTAAAAAAAAAAACAATGATCATGATAACTTGGAAAAAAAAAATCAAAATGAAACAACAATGTAGCTCAATTCTTAGCCTGTTAAATACCAAAGGATAAAATTGAATAAAATAAGGACATAAAAAAATCGATTTAAGTCAACTCGAGTTAGCATGACAAACCTGTAATCTTGGTAATCAGAACCAAGTCAACCCGAGTTATCCCGCCAAGCTATCAGGGTAACCTAATAGAAAAGAAAAGAAATAAAATCACAAAACTCATTAAAAAAAGAATGTTAACCTGTGTTAACTTTTTAAATTCATGACTCGGGTTATTAGACTGGAAGCACTCTATTTGAAAAAGTCATGAAACTTAATTCTCAATCAAATGTTGAAGGATGAAAGTGAAAAAAGAGTTTCTATTATACAAAATGATTAAAAAATAGCAATTAAAAGAATAAGAATCAAAATTGAAAGACAAAATAATTTAATAAATGGACCTAAGAAAATCAAAAGAATGAGAATCAGAGTTTAAATAAGAAATATAAGCAGATTTTTTATTGAAAAGTAAAATTGAAAAAAAAATCAATTTAACAAAATACCTAAAAAATACCAAAAATCAAGAGAATAAAGATCAAATTGGAAAACACCATATATCTCAAATTGGGATTGAATAATAAAATTAAAAACAAATCAAAGTCCTACAAAATGATCAAGAACAAAAATTAAAAATCAAAAGAATTAGGATTGAAGTGGAAATCCTCATAAATCATAGGACAACTCCAAAATTTTGCATGGCCAACAAGAGTTTCGAGGGAAAAAGAGAGAAAAGATGAAGAGAAAAAAGTTTTGTCGAAGACAAATAGTACCACCATTAACAACGCGTCATCCCTGATAAAAAAAGACATAGTTGCACTTCCAATGACACCGTGAAAAGGGGAATTCGACCGCGGGGAGGTGAAAAATAACCTGATGATAACAGGAAATCATTGTGAAAAGATAAAAAAAAGCCCCTTGACACCAGTTTTATTTTTTTTCTTTTAAGGGTATTTTGGTTGTTTTACTATGCTTTTTATTTTTTATTTTTTTATATTTGATCAAATACAAAATTACCCCTCAATTGACCTCATAATAACAAAAAAAAAAACTGTGTGAAAAATACAAAAATATCCCTTGATATCAATTTTAATTTTTTTACTTTCAAGTGTATTTTAGTCGTTTCATTATGCTTTTAAAATGAAAAATGACTTATTTATTCCAAGTCAATTTAATAATGACTAATGGGTCCAGTGAAAATACTTCAACGTCCTCAATAGTTAATTTTATGTTTTTTAATGGAAATGGCAAAATCATTAAAACATTATTTCAATGAAAATGTTTTCACTCACGTGCTACCGGATTTTCAATCCTGTTTTAGCTTCTATTGATTTGTTTTTTTATTTATTTTAGATGATTTGACGTACACATTAAAAGAAAAAAATTTAAATTATGCATCTTCATAAATTTGAATTCTTTCTACTTGCACTAGCTTTGGATTATGAATGAAATGGAAAAGATTATTAATTAGAGCAAGCTAATTAAGATTAAGAGGCTAGTAATTAATGAGGGGAATTTCTTGGCCAGTGCAGCAAACCTGTTGTCTCCCATGCAACTTTGTTTCTCCTCGAAAATGTTGGGTTGGGACCCGATAAAAGAGAGGAGAAGGACGCCCCAGTTTCAGAATTATGATTTTGTTCGCTGAGTTTTTTTTTTAAAAAAAAGAATAAAAAAAGAGAAAAGAAATGGTCCCAATCCTTGATAATCGATGGCACGACAAATTAGTCCTCGATCGAGTTGTCTGTATCATGTATTTATTCAGCAGCGACGGCGACAATTATCATTTATTTGGTGATGTAAATGTTTTTTCCTGCAAAAAGTGCAGAGCCCCAGCTTCATGATCAAATATGATCTCCTCCTTCTTTTACTGACCTTTCATGAAACAAGAAAATAACTAATGGAATAAATCCTTAAACAAATCCCTTTGGATTTTATAACTTCTGCAATCATCAGGACCTGGGACTTAAATAAGATAATTGATTGATGATATTTCAAGATTTAGAAACAAGGTTTTTATAATTGAATGATAAATTAACCATTTAATTCTTCTTAGCTGAAGTGGGTGGTAGCTTGATGTGGGAAATAAATGGAGGTAGTGCGTAGCATGGTGTGGAAAGCCAAGGTGTGTGATAGCTTGACGTGAAAAACCAAGCACCTAGATAAAGGGATTCTCATCTGGAAAGACATGAATTAATCAGAACAGAACAGTCATGATTTTTGCTTACCAGCAGTGTATGCGGTGATGAGTAAGATTCCAATCTTGTTGTGTTCATCAATATAATGAAACTTCTATACCTTTCATAACTTACTCTACATTTTTAAGCCTAATGTTACGTATCTGCAGAATTGTGCAAATCCATTAAATTGCCATCCTCTAATAATTTAATCTTTACCTACAAATAATTGTTAGCTACTATATCATTAGAACATCTGTTCATTCAAATTTGAACAAAGAAATTAAGTTTTGAAAGGTGAAAAGAGAAATTAGTGATGAATTAATTTCTCTATTAACACATATTGTTGCTGACCACTAGCAATAACGAAGTACGCTCTTGCTTGGATGCGTGATATCTAAACTATTATTGCTTCTGTGGTCTGCTTGAGTGGGTGTTACGTGACTCTAATAGGTCTGATAAGAAGGAGACTTGGGGATGGATTATTGTTTTCCAATGATTTTGAAGCACCGAGACTGAGCTCCAGATCAGGTACTGCTACATTTGGAGGCATTTCTTTTGATGAACTTGAAGGCTTGGGCAAGGGATCATTCACTCTGTGCAGCAAAAATGGCATGGAATGGTTGTGTGGAGCTAATTCATCAGAATATTTAGTTTCTTGGACATCTGATTTGACTCCTTGTTCATGATCAGAATTACTAATGCCTAGCAGAGGCAGAGTACTGGTGTCATGGTGCATGGTTGCATATTGAGAGCCAGATGTCTTGAAATATGTTGGGACAGGATGATCACTTTGCTTGGTATTGCGGGAGCCATCAACATGATGACTGGAAGTAGTTATGCTGCTGCTGCTGCTTCCAGCCTATACATGTACGAGACGAAGTTATAGAAAATTACAAAGCATGTCAACTGCATAATTGAGGCTGTATATATATTTTGTTTACCATGTCGAAAAGACTTGGACGTCGCTTCTTCTTGTTGAGAATTGCCTGGCGAAGAAAGTATTTTTGAGCATGGCTAGCAACTTGAGTTGGAGTTCTTGTAGCGACAAAGTTTCTGGAGATGCCTCTCCAATCTCCCTTTCCTAGCTTCTCGAGTCCCATTAGAAATGTTCTGTGCTCCTCTTCTGTCCATGGAACTCCTAACATCCAAAAGTTACGAATATTCAATTCAAGTCATCTACTATACTGCACGTATTAGATTCAAAATTAGAGAGAGAGCTTAGTGGCCAAGAAGAAATTAATTTTGCGATATAAATTACCTACTGAACTGATAAAGAAATCAATCAAAACTAATATTTTCCTCTTCATGATTAATAATAATAAAAAAAGAAACTGGGGAAATTAGAAGGATCCAAAACACACCCTTCTTCCTCGCTTGGACAGGACCTAGGAGAACGTCAGACAAATAGTCGACAGATGGTTTATCAGAGTTGTCATCAATGGAAACTCTAGATGAACACAAGGAAGATGATGGTGACGAGGATGAGGGTAAGCAGTCCACGCTGAAGCTCTTCCTCATAGCAGCAGAAGGCGAAGATATGTCAAGTTGCACGCCGAAAAGCCTAACACCACCAGCCACAGCTGCTCTGTAAGTGGTGCAGGTCCTTGAATTATGGCCTATGTTCCAACAATGAGAGCACTTCCTGCCCATTTTTACCCAGACAGAGCTCAACTTCTTAGACAAACAACCAACCAACACCCACGAATAACAAACTCAGAGAGAGAGAGAGAGAGAGAGAGAGAGAGAGAGAGAGAGTAAAAATACAAGTAAGAGGACGATGAGGTAAGGTGGGGTTTACGAAAATGGATGCACACCAAGAGAAGATGATTGGATGGACATAGTTTATTGTTGGATATTTTTCTCCAACTTGTGTTCTAAACGCATGCATCCCTATATATTAATGTTAGAATGTAATAATAAATTAATTTATATCATAGTAGAGTATGAATCACCCAACTGTCAAGGGTTTCGATTTCACCATTTCATTTTCTTTAATCAAATTAAAAACTAAGTATGAGGCAGTGATCATCGATCCTTCATAGGTTTCAAGAACATTTATTTGATGATTAGCAAATACAAATATTATAACAACTTTCCTTCTTCCCTTTTCTTAAGTTATAGTTAATCATATATTCTGTAATCAGTCAAAGGGGCAACCCACTTATCATATTCGTTAATTTCATCGAGGCGGTTGATAATTTAATCATGCACTCTCGCCCATTTAATTAATTTTAGTTCATCAGCATGGCACAAGTCTGTCGTATGAAGGTATGCTGGCTGGAGAATGTGAATGCATTAACAGAACCTTGCTTGTACAAATACTGCCATGGATATTATACCTATCTGTGGTTTTTCTCTTGCCAAAATCCTCCAATATTATGGAGGGTGGGACAGCTGTATGGCTTGAAACAAGGAGGAAATAACGAAATATTTTTTTTTTGTTTAAAAACAAAATTGAAAGTTGATGTTGATGTTGATGTTCATCAACCACCACGGCTTTCATGGGAATTCTCACAAACTAAGCCATGTTTGAATTGGTGGGGGAAGGCAAAGTTGCGTCTATCTATAAAATTAATAGAGTTGTTTTATTTTAAATTAGAGTTGTGTCTGTCTGTTTTATAAATAACGTTAAAATTAATTGTCTATAGAGAGAACAATTTTGGCAACGTTTTACAAATCAAGAACAACTCTTGTCTTTCAGAATGCTCATGTCTTTTCTTCTTTTTTTTTTTTTTTCTCCTGTCAAGATTTTCTGCTCTTTCTTAACTAGAGTGATATATGAAATTTGGTTAGGTATTTATTCTTGTTTATACTATTAAAAATAAAAAATTATGTAATTTTTAAAAATAATATTGTAATCGCACCGCTAGCACTAAAGGTAAGTAATAAATTGTTTTAAAATTATTATTCCTCCCACTCTAATGATCTAGTCTCTACAAAAAAATATATAAAAAAGCATATAAATCAACATATATAAAAAAATCAACTTACAATATTATTGATAGACTATAGACTTGAAGATAAAAATTGAGGCAATGATAAATCATGCTATCTTAAAAAATAAATATTATTTGTTATTTAGAACTAGTAGTGTAATTGTAATATTATTTTATAGGCTTACTCAATCTTTTAGTCTCGGTGGCATAAATAAGAAAAATTGAAAACAATGATAAATAGTGAGAAAAAGTGAAATACAAGATTTTTTTTTGGAAAGAAAATAGTCTTCCTGATCTTAAAAACATTGTTAAAATTGTCTCTTTTCATAGATAATTTTTATTGTTTATTTTATTTAAAACCAAAAGACATAAATCTATTTTAAATAGAACTTTAATAGATATAATTTTGACTTGGATTCCAAAATAAATCACCTCTAATTAATAACAAAGGACCCAAGAAGGTATGAATACAAAAAACTTCATCTTAATTTTTGTGTGTAGAAATCAAGGGAATATAGGGAATGGTTTTTGGATAGTGCTTGCTCAAGACACATGATCGAAAACGACTTATTATTCTCAAGCATTACCAAAATCAATGGAGAAAATGTCACATTTGGAGACAACTCAAAAGAAAAAAATAATTGGAGTTGGAATAATAGAGGTAAATCTTCTCTTTCCATTTAAAAAGTTTTTCTTGTTAATAGCTTAAAACATAAGTTGCTTAGCATTAATCAATTATATGAAAAAGATTATAAAAATTTTTCGATCATGCATGTTGTTTAGTTCTTTAAAATGATAAAGTGATCTATGTAGGAAATTGAAAAGGAAATGTCTACCAAACTAAAATTGATGCATGCATGAAAATAAAAAGTTGTCTTGTTGCTAGTAATAATGATATTTTCTTTGACATGGAAGACTAGGTCACATTAGCATGAACATCCTTTCTAAGCTAGTTAAAAATGAGCTAGTTAAAGGTCTCTCATATATAGTATTTAAAAAGGAGAAGTTATGTGATGTTTATCAAATGGGTAAATAAGTGAAAACTTCTTTTAAGAGCAAAAATCACATTTCAACTGAAAGACTTTTAGAATTACTACACATAGATCTTTTTAGACCCACTAGAACTAGAAATATAAGTGGTAATATATATGTGTTTGTAATTGTTGATGACTTTACAAGATATACTTGGGTTTTTCTTTTTAAAATCTAAAGATGAAACAATTTATGAATTTATAAAGTTTTCAAAGAAAGTTCAAAATAAAAAGGGTTTTTACATAATAAACATAAGGAGTGATTATGGTGGTGAATTTATAAGTGATCTTTTTGAAATATTTTAAGAAAAAAAAATACCACCATAACTTTTCAACACCTAGAACTATCTAATAAAATGAGGTTGTAGAAAAGAAAAAATAATCTCTTCAAGAAAGGGCAAGAACTATGTTAAATGAATTTGACATATTTAAATGTTTTTGGATGAAAGTCATAAAAACTTCTTGCTAGGTTTTAAATCGTGTTACTTTGAGATCATAGTTTAAAAAGACTTATTATAAACTTCAGAGAGGAAGGAAACCCAACATCTCTTATTTCAAAGTTTTGTATTCAAAATGTTTTATTCTCAATACTAAAGATAGTTTAGATAAATTTGATTTCAAAATTCGATGTTGGAATTTTTATTAGCTATTTCTCCTCTACCTAGCATAGCATATAGAGTTTATAAAAATAAAACACTTTATCTTGAAAATTCCATGCATGTCATCTTTAAGGAAACTCGAAATGAAAAAATTATTGAGATTCTAGATGACGTAAATAAAAAAGAGTTCAACATTTAAGTTTTAATGATAAAACTTATATAAAGGCAAATAATTAAGGCATGGATAAGGATCAACCAAGCTCAAGCAATCAATATGAGATGGTAAGTAACTCATTTGTACTCCTAAATGAGCTAACATATGTAAGCTTTCACCCTCCCAAATGAATTATTGGTAATCCTTTTAAAGGGACTAAGACTAAAGCATGATGGGAGAGTTGGACTTCTTCTTTTGATTGTAAATCAAACAAATAAAGTATAGCATCTTCATCAACCAAAGCAAGTACATCAATGATCTTCTAAAAAGATTTGGGATGGAACATGTCAAAGTAGCCAACACACCCATGGGAACATCAACAAAGCTTGACATGGATGAAAACAATAAAAAGGTAGATATCATCAAATATCAAGGTATGATCGGTTCACTCTTATAATTAACTGCAAGTTGACTCGATATTATGTTTCGTATATTTCTATGTGCATGTTTTCAAGCTTGCCCTAAAGAATTGCATGTTAGTACTGTAAAAATGCATTTTTTGTTATTCACATGGTACTATAGATTTAGGGTTGTGATATCCAAATGGAAGTGAGTTAAGCTTGATAAATTATTCTGATATATACTTTGCTAGATGTAAATTTTATAGAAAGAGTACTAGTAGAACATGTCATTTCCTATAATCCTCACTAGTATCTTAGGCTAGTAAGAAATAAAACTTTGTAGCCCAATCAATGATTGAAGCAGAATATATAGTAGCGGATAGTTGTTGCGCTTAGATTTTATGGATGAAACAAACTTTAGAGCACTATGGACTTAAATTTGATTGTAATACCCATTAAGTGTGATAGAACTAGTGCAATTACTCTTTCTAAGAACCCTATCTAACACTCACATACAAAGCACATAGAAGGCAAAATTAAAAAGAATTTAGGTTTTATTCATACTAAAGATGTTTGAGGTGTTATTTTTTGTTTGTATACATTAATGGAAATAAGTTAGAAATATTCATATGATAAAACATATACCTTTGAAACATGAAAACCATGAAAAAATTGTTATGATGCAAATTTTGTTTTCTGTCTAAGTCTAAAATGAATTAGTCAACCAATTTGTAATGGTCAGTTCAATTGGCTAACCAGTTGATACTAAAGCAGAGGATAGTTATTGTGTGAACAATGACTTTTTGAGGTCTTAGTTGGAGACTGTTTTGTAGTTTAAAAGTTGGAAAAAATGATATATTTTGAGGAAAAGGTTTAAAAAATTCTAATTTTTGTGTGAATCAGTCGACCGATTCATACAAATGGATCAATTAGCCGATCGGTTGAGCTAGAGCATTGATAATGAAGCTATTTCCCAAATTTTAAATTTTTAGCCCCTGGATTTCTTTGCTTTTTGGACATAATTTCTTTATGAAAAGACTCTATTTTAAATGCAAAGAAAGGATCAAAAGAGAATTTTAGGAAATTATCAGCTTGAGTTTCAACTGGCCGACCAGTTAAACTTGACCCACGAAAATCGATCGAATGGTTGCTCACGATAGTAACTATCCATAAATAGATCTATCACTATTCCAATAAAAAAAAAAACCTGAAAACCCTAAAACTCAACTCTCTCTCAAAACCCACTCATATGATCATATTTTTGGATTATTTCATGAATATACTAGCACCTAGGAAACATAGAAAAGATGATCCTACTTCATGAAGCAAAATGGAAAATAATCCTATTTCATACCAAGATGATAATATTCAAAGATTATTGACTTGTTTTTCAAATAGAGTTATTATTGTTAAAAGAGGTTTAGGAAATGATTGATATGTTTTCGGGATTGATATGTATTTTTAAGAAATGGGTTAGAGTACATTATTTTTCCAAATGCTAAGATTAAGAGTCAAGATTTGCTTCTTAGACCTAGGATTCTACATAGGATTATAGCACATAATATATTACCATAGAAAGGTAATTTAGATGAACTTTTATGGATATATGCATAACCAATTAGAGGATAACCAATAAATCTTCCTTACATTATGATTAGGAAAATGATCATAGCACATGATTAAAAGTATAAATATTTTCTTTATGGTTAAGTTTTGACATATACATTTGAGAATTTTTGAGATTCTTTTAACGGGTATGGATAGGAACTCATATTCTAATCTCATAAAGATAGATAATAGGACCCTCACTAAGATTGAATATGTGTTGAATAAGAATAATTCTTGGGTTTCTAAGGACCAACTAGGAATGCATGCTTAAGAAAAGCATGACGTTGTGGAGGAAGAACATGTTGGTAGTGATGATGAGCGTGAGGTTATGTTTGAGACACCACCAACGGCTTCCTTGCCAAAAAAGGCTTTTACAAGTACATGGTGATCTAGGGTGGAAAACCACCTAACATAACTTGAGATGGAAGTGTGTTAAATGAGAGCTGCTCAAACAAAAATAGCTAATGACTTGAAGGATATCAAGAGCATGATGGCTTCTCTTCTCTATCACTATCCATCACCCAAGATTTTATGTACTAGATCATATGCATTATGCATTATGTTTTTTATTTTTCTCCTTGTAATGGGTATTGTATGATTTTGGAGATTATGAAATGAATATCTTATTTATGATTTTCAAAGAATACTTACTTATTATATCTTCATTATATGTATTTCTTTTTGATGACAAAGAGGGAGAGAGATGAATTATTTGCATGTGACGCATTTCATTGCTAAAAAGGGATAGATGCACTAAATAATATATACATACATTTAGGGGGAGAAGTTTGATTTTCTTAATGCATATGTTATTATTAAATATTAATTATTTAAATTGCTTAGATTTTGCTAAATTAATAAAGTTCCTATATATTGCATTGTAAAAGATAAGAGAGCACGCGCACACACATATAGCTTGTTTAATTGTAAAATTAGAAGAGAATCTGAACATATATGATATACAAGTTATTCTAAAAGTAAAACTACTACAAAATCATCAATCATTAATCATACTATAATTTATGCTATTAAACTTTTATATTCAAGCACAACGAGTATTCAATTTCATTCTCACTACACTTAAATACCTTTAAATTCTATAAGTGTTATCTAGTGAGTTATATAGATATTAGAACTTTAATTGTATTGTTTACTCTATTGAGAGAGTTTGTTGTGAAAACAAAATCATCCTTGTAAACCTTTAAGGCTTAAGTAAAAACTTTTGGTATTGGTGAGAGAATTTTACTAGAAATAAATCTTGAAGATGGCATATCTTCAAGTGGAAAAAATCTTGAAGAAAGAATTTCTTCTAGTGGTGTAAAAAGCTTAGTGTGGATTCATCAAGTAGAATTATACTTTAAGGCTTGGAAAAATTAAGGAATATAATAATCAGTTATGGTTTGGTACTTGAGATATGGATGTAGGCTTTTCGAATCATGTTAAATATGAGTTTGCAAATTCTTTTCTCTTGTCTCTTTACTTCAAGTATTTTAATTATATTATTGGTTATTGTGTTTACTTGAAGTAATTTTCATTAATTGTTGAATTTAGGGATATACTTAATTCACCCCCCTCTTAGATGTTAAGTTACCATAATCCTTGAACAACAAACTTATAAGGGCTATTTTATCAAAAAATTATATTTTAAATAAAATACATTTTAAGAAATTGAATAAGACACCATGGGGGTTATGGAAAGGTCAAAGATCATCCTATAAGTACATAAAAGTATGAGGGTGTCTTGCCAAAGTTGTGATTCCTCCACTAAAAAAAGTTAAAAATATGGATTGTATTACATAATATATTCAACTATGCTTGAAAGGTATAACGATGCTAACTCGATATCTGATGCTAAATATTCAAAATCCACAAATAGGTTTATCTTTACTATTGGAGGAGTTGTAGTCTCTTAAAAATCCTCTAAACACACTTGCATAGCCAAATCTATTGTGGAGCTTGAGTGTATAGTTTTAGACAATCTTGGAAAAGAAAAAAAAATTGTTTTATAACTTTTTTTAGGATATTCCAAGTTTTCCAAAACCTATGTCAACTATTTATATATATTGAGATAATCAATCTATAATTGATAGGGATATAAAATAGTATGTATAATGGTAAGTCTTGATATATTTATCAAAGACATAATACCATAAGAAAATTTCTCTCGAATGGAATTACCTCGTGACTATGTAAAGTTAAAGGATAACATTGGAAGTCCACTTATAAAAGGCTTAACAAGAGTAAGTCGATAAATCACCAAGGAAGATATGATTAAAGCCTATATTCAAAGAATTGTCATGATGGCAATCCAACTTAGTTAACTGGAGATCCCAAGATCTAGGTTCAAATGGATGACCTAGTTGACTGGAGATCCTAAGATCAAGGTTTAAATGGATGACTAAATCATGTGTCAATTCCGTGTGTCAATTCAGTAATAACACTCTTACCCATTCATGTTATAAATAATGATGTCTATAACGGAAACTAGAATAAGCTAAGGTTTTAATATTCCTATAACTTGAGGAATTTAAGTGAGGTATTGTAGGATAGTCCTAATAAGAATTACCTAAATGAATGTGAAACAATGTCACTTTTATGAGAATTTAAAAGGCTAGATTTTTAGAGAACTCATAAAAACCAATGCATGTTCAAGACCGCAAAGAAAAATTATGAGAACCAAAATTTTAAAAAGAGGAACAATGTGATTTATGTTGTTTAAATTAACATATAAGGAAGAGCAGTCCAAGATATTATCTTTATTGGTTAGCCAAGTGAATTCGATTGTTTTTTAGCAGGTAAGGTTTCAGGCTAAATGCAACTTCGATAAAGAGACTTTTCATTTTCACTGTTTATTTTTTATATCCACTTTGTACTTTATTCTAATTAGATAATTTCCATTCATGTGAGATATTGTCAGGGTGAACAAAATGTTGTCTTTTAAAACTCTATTTGAAATAGAGGTGTGTCCTTTTCAAAGAAGTATTTGATAGTTTTTAATAAGGTTCATGTTAAATTTACTGTAAAAATTATTTATAAAAAGAGACAAATCTAACAAGATTTTTAACATTAAGAACTCTTTTCTTTCCAAAAAATCATGTCTTTTACTTTTTCTTCTATCAAGGTTTTATGCACTTATTACAAATAGTAATGTACAAAATTTGATTCATTGTTTATTCTCATTTGTGCCACAAAAAATAAGAGATTGAGTAAGTTTGTAAAACAATATTGTGTATTCACACTGATAGCAAACAATAAATTGTTTTAAGATCATAGAATTGATCATTGTTTCATTCTATATCTTCAAGTTTATATTCTTTCATGAACTATTGTAAACTGATTTTTCTTTTATATATTGATTTATATGCCATTTTTATTTTTTTGTAGAAACCGATCATTAGAGCAGGAGAAACAAATCAACCTCCTAGTAGTTTACATTTTAGTTTACTATTGCTTGCCAAAGTTTGATAAATACGGATTTTTTTAGGTGAGTCAACAAATATGCTAAAAAATTTACCCAGATGAAAGGAAAAAAAAAAACACTCTACTTAAAAGTTTGTTCTATCAAAGACTCTCGCCTGATTCTTTAATATTATATCCTTGAATAATTCTGCAAAAAAAAAAAAACACACACACACACACAATTCAACTGTTGGACATCTGATTTTGATTAATAAAAAAAAAACATCATGTCATCAATAGAATATGGGAATAAACAGAAAGAACAGAACAAGATATTCCCATTTCTTGATTTGTGAACTTCATAACAGAGGGCTACTGAAGACATTGATAAAGACTGTGTAAGGACATATTCAAGAGATATTTTCCTTAACTTGATCATGTTGTCTCACTTATCCTTAATATTATTACTAAGTATGGATAGACTTGTTATTGATTATCCAATGCAACTTGAGGAATACATCCCTTATTGAGCTATATAGCTAGTAATTCCATTCTCTCATTCCACATGCACTTGTTAATTTGGCATTGTCTCGTTGCTGGCATTATCCTCGTGGGAAAAAGAAAGTTGATGAAATAATAAAACCATGTTTGATCCTATACCAAGTTGTTACTTGCTTCTTCTAGGCTATGCTTGTTAGAGAATTATTCATTGGATAAAATAAAATGATTGAAAGGATGAATGAGATATGGATTATTGAATTAATTAGGTTTAATAAACCTGATTAATTTAATAATATTATTTTTAAAAAATATAGTAAATAACACAAATAATTAGGGCTTGTTTTGCAAAGTATAGGATAAAGTAGGGATATGCTCTTAGGATCAGACTTTTTAGCATTGTCTTGTGGACTGGACAATACTCAAGGCACAAAAGCAATCTCTCATGTTATGTGCATGTTTCGTATTATTTGCTTTGGAAGCAAACAGATGACACTTTAAAGGAAATTATTTTGAACTTGAATATATTCTTGCCCACTTAATTTGGTCTAAAAACAATGTTTAATTGAGGCTGCTATACTTAAAAGAACAATACATTATAGTTTAAAAAGGAAACTATTTTAATCTTAAATTTAAAAGGAGGAGAAAAAAATATTGTTTTGATTTTGGATTTAAACAGTGGTGATTTGCCTTTAATGAAAAACAAAATAATTTATTATAGGGTTCATTATTTTCCTGAATAAAAGTATAGTTTTTAACACATAATAAGTAATTATCAAAATAATGTTTTTACTAATACAACTCTTAACTCAAGTGACACAGGATAATACAATAGCCAAAGAATAACATATATTAAAAAGAGAAAATATAGCAAGAGCTTCTTGTAAATTATAATAATTGTTAAATGAAAATGAAAATGATAAATGATAAATGATAAATGATAAATTTTTAAATTTGAACCTTGAACCGTGTAGAAGAATTTGTTCTTCCGAATTCACTAGACAAATGAATTTTAATTCTAGTGTTACATGTGGAATGATGATGTGGTTGGATCCCAATAAGCTATATAAGTGTCATAGTTCTAATTAGATTAAATGATAGATACATTATGTATATATAACAGCATAATCTTTAATTCTTTTTTCGATCAATGATATCATGAAATGATTAACAAATTAGATATACTTAATAGTAAAATTCAATAAAAAAAATTATTCTATCGTGATTTCTACTGAAATTCTTGTAGAGTCTTTTTTATACCAAGAGATCTCAAATTATCGACTAAGACTTGTTTCGTTTCTATTCACAATCTCAATTTTCAATCCAATCATTATAGATCTAATTACATCAATTATACTCATCACGTCACTTTAATCCATATGATATTACATAATAACAATTATAAAAGTTCTAAAAAAAATAGAAACTAACATGTGTAAGTGAATTTATAGAAATACAAATATAAGGAGGAACAATTATGTTCCTACATCAATAATCCAAAATGCAACAATTACGTTACAATCCCAAAATATGTAAAACATATTTAGTATATATTAACAAAAGTGAGAAAAGGTAAGATCATGCATGGCATAAGTAAGATGGTCTATTTAAATAACTATTATTAACTAATATACTGAAAAGTATTACTAAATATTTTTTTTCCCTTTAAATTTCAACTCGAAAATAAAACATTTCTTATCATATATTGATTCTTTTTTATTTAACTTCCCATATTAACATCATCATATTATTAGATATCCATAACTTGAATAATTTTCTTAATGTCGATATTAATTTCAAACTGGTATCATTAATTATCATCTAATGAAAGGTTAATCAATAAAAAGTTGACATTAACTCATTGGTATCATTAGCTACCATTTCATTGGTTAACTAATCATAACTTAGTTTTTATGACAATTTCCACCTCATTTTTTTTTTTTCAATTAAGATTTTCCAAAACACATGATTGCACAATCTCTCAATTGTTTTAGTATTTTTTATAATTAAATACCAACTATCAAAGCTTCTAATTTTTTTCATTTAATCGACCCAGAGGTTATACTTCTTTTTTTTTCCTCATTTGTTTATTTTGACTTCACCACATTGATGTTCCACCTTTACTTGTTGACAAATTATGCATTTGTCATATACTTAGTTAAAAATAAAGAAAGCCTTTATTCATAATAATTATGTTTTACATGAATAAAACCAGTGTTACATGTATCCAACTGATTGGATACAACGCGTATTCACTAATAGTTCCAACTAATTATCCAATGAAACATAAACATATATGAAAGATCTAATGCTATAAAAAAAAACATAAGAGCAAGATTAACTTAGTTATTATTATTTTTTTTTGCAAGATTAGATCTGAATTTATAGTTCGAATTATGGTTGAGCTTTCTAACATCACTAAAACTTTTATCATAAACTCGATGGAGAGCATGTGCATGCATAGTTCTATTTTTTAAATTTTATTGGTCTGCATTGCAACCCTCATAAATCAAATAAAGAACATTTAATATAGCAAAACCATAAGTAAAAGATCCATTATTTTTTATAAATGTTTTTACCATAACCAAACTCCTATTATCTAAGGCAACATATATATGAACAAAAGATCTAACGTTAAAAAAAAAACAAAAACAAAAACCTTAAAAGCAAGATTAGCATAGTTATTTATTCTTTGGATATTATAAACAAAATAATGGTTTGAATTATGGTTAAACTTTATGACCTATGTGTTTTTTTTTTTTTTTGTGGAAAGAAGCAGTTGTTAATGAATATGTTATGCAGTCACTTGGTTGGTTAAACGTAGCACTGATTCTATTCATGTAAAACATATTTAGTATTAAAAAAAAAAGCTTTCATTATCTTTAATATTCATTTATATTTGATTGGTGAATCTAATGTTTAATTAATGAATCTAGAGTAAAGATAAAGTTCATTCAACAAAAATATTTTGTAAAGGAAATTATAAAGTTGTTATAATTATGAGATTCATATTCCATCAAAGCATTATTCTTAAATGTTTCTGATCAATGTTCTATTAAGACTAGATATTAATTAGAATTGTTGAGGCCGGTACATATTATATTCCTTCTTTTATGAAAAGAAGCAATTAATCTCATAAACTAAGATATAAGAGATACTTGGAACTAATATGTAAGTGCTAGTCAAATGACATGTACACTGAAATAACTCATGAGAATTCTATATGAAGAGATCACATATGTTAATAAAAAGGCTCACTTGACAGTTATGTAAGTGACCTTAGATTTGAGATCACTAAGTTGTCTTAGATAAAGAATGATATGCTTTAATCATGACCACGTGTTGTCCTAATCAAATGTAGCAAACAGACAGATATTAAATATAACATAAATTATATGAAGGTATTTAAGTAATCAAGATAGGATTCGTGACCCTAGATGAATTAAGAAAAATGATTCATTTGTTCTCAAATAGTATTGATTGTGAAATTTTTGGCCAAGATGTAATGAGTTTTAAAAAGAGTTTCAAAATCTTATTCAAAGAATCAATAACTATAATGTTGAGAGCTAATATGATTTAACAAAGTAAAAATACTTCATGCTATAATATCTAAATCGAGACATTCATGATAGAAGGGTAATAATTACACTAAGAAATTAGTCACTGGAAGATTAAGTCGAACCACTTATGACTTTCTTAATATTTGAGGGATCATGACATGTTACTAAACATTGTATTTGATCTTCAAATATAAATAAATTAATTATTGAATTGATAAAAAAATAAATTTTTTAATTTATTTAATCCTATTTTATTTAAGATTATGATTTATATTTAGAACAACATATTAAAGAACCTAATGTCTAGCAATTGAAATTAAAATTGAATGATTATTCAAGTATAACTTGATTGTAAATAGATTTTAGAAATTAAAAACTAAAATGTAATTAATATAGAAATTATAATTCTAGACCTAAAAAAAATAAGTAAAAACTTGATTGAATAAATTTCTAAAATTATTCTAAAATAATATATGTAATATTATTTAAGGAGAAAATTGATATTTTTTTATTTATAAGGTTTTTAAATTTTTTCTATAAGTAGAAAGTTATGTTTTGTATTTTCTAGTAAGTAAAGCACAATATAAAAACACCTAAAACACCCAAAAAAAAACTAATATTATAAAATATAGCAACCCCTCAGAAAGAATATAGAGGATTTTTTTATTGATGGTTCATGTAAATTATCATTAGAGACCAGACACTTGAACAGTTTGTAATTTATAATAACTCCGCCTTAGAACAATTATTCAAATTCAAAATCCCTTTAAACCAAAAAAAAGAAAATATTAATATCAATTAACTATAGTTAATTTGCGTGAAAAACGGGTGAAGGATGAGCGAGGTCATTAAAAGGGTCAAATGCACACAGGGGACCCCAACAACCACTCAAATTAATCACATGTGAGTGAGTCTAACCCAATTGTTTCCGGGAAATTCCACGATGCCATAATATATTTCAATATGAATTCGATCAGTCATTATATGTCACTCTATGACCGATCGAAGGCACGATCTATACGAATTTCATCTATGAACCAGACCATACGATCTATAAAATAGAATTTCTCTTGTAAAATCCCTAAATTTGTACCATCATACCATACGATCCATAAAGGCACCGAAAGCATGGAACAGCAATTTTTCTCTATTAACCAGGAAGAACCAGTGAGCTTCTTCAAATAATGCATAACTTCATAGTCTTAACAACCCAATATGATCAGAATACCTCGTGGTGTGAAATAAATCACAAACATGTTTCCTTCAAAAAATACACAAAATTCTTCAGTGTATTCTGCCTAATATTCTGAGCCTGCACCTTCTCCTTGGTGCATTTAAAATCTACAGCTATCTTTCATGACTTCTAAAAATTAAGTACATGTAACAATCTATACCTCAAGAAGCTCGGCAAGGTTCTCTGTTTTCATACTAAAATCAAGTCTTTACCGGCTTGAGAGTACAACAGTAGTTAATCTGCAGAGGTAAGATGTCCAAACAATTCATATTCTGCAAAAATGAAAGTGTGATGCTACATTAAAAGACCTTAATATTTAGTAACTTGAATACCAAGAAGACATTGCAGTGTTTAGACTGCTTGCTATGTAACTCATTTTGGTCCATGTCAGCAAAGACATGGATAGTGTGATATTCACTCGTTTTTTTTTTACAAAGAAAGCATATTTCATGGAGAGAAAAATCCTTTCCAATGGAAAAAAGAGGGTAGAAACTCACAAAAGAAAGGCTTCAAGAGCCACTGAAATATCTGAACTTGCATATTCCACGGCGATTTTGAGCAAAAGAATCACGAAGAGACTGTATCATGGTACATACAGCAGTTATCTTACCCAGTTCTTTGTCCTCTTCCTGTAAAATGCATTTTCTTTAATTAAGTATTAAAATTAAATATCTCATGTGTGCTTGCATATGCAGGAGAGAGAGAAGGGGGGTGGGGGGGAGGGAGGGAGAGGTAATACCACTTTGGTAATGCGTTCTTCAAAACTTGTAGAATTAGAATCAACAGGCATGAATATGTTTCTGTAAGCTGTTCTCAAACTCTTAATCTAGATCATTGACCAAAAATATACAATTTAATCATTTATGTGACAGAAAAAGGAAAGGGGGCGTAGAGATTAAATCAAAATACTAAGCAGGTAAAGATGTCGGTGAAAATTATTGGAAATATAAGGTTCATTATTCAGAAAAGCAGAATTCACCAAATCTATATCTTAAATGGTTAAGAATAAATGTGAAAAGATTTCAAATGACAGCCTGACACATCCTCAAACAACAAGAGGCATGCATAAGTTTAATAAGAGATGAGAGCTCTCCTTAGTACCACAATTTATACTTCTTGGATGCCAATGCACCCATGAAGTGTATATAAGCCAATTTGATCAACTTTTTTATATAATAGCATAAATATGGCATGAAAGATTGAAGGATGAGAAGATTAATACTTTGCCCAATTACTAAACAATTTACGTCATTGCTTTGATGATTTTGGAGTCGATTCCATTAAACCATGTCAGCTATTGATTCAACACACTTCCACTGTAATATCCAAGTAGATATTCTTACTTTCTCTATGTGAAGTAGAGTGGAGAAGGTTGCAGGAAATGGGGTGAAATTTGTAGCAGCAAATCACAACATTAATAAATAAAAATTATCTACAACACTATGTATGTTAGAAAGGTTCACAGGGAGTTTCAAGAATGAAAAGGAGCCAGAAATTATATACTGAAGAATGAAAAGAGAGCAATTTGTAAAAGAAAGCAATGGTATCTAGAAAGCAATGGTATTATTAGAGACAGACAAATTTGTAAAAGAAAGCAATGGTATCTAGAACACCCCCCCCCCCCAAAAAAAAAAAAATAATAATAATAATAATAATAATAATAATAATGAATGAATGAATGAATGAATAACTAAAAGCAACCAAAAAAATGTTTTACATATTAGTAGTCACATGATTGCACCTTGTTTAGATGGACGCAGAATCAGTCCTGCTATCAAAAGCATTCAGTGTAAGTTGGTAGCTGAAAAATTAAGTGATCATTAATGAAATTGGACAAGAAGAGCGTGGATGCTGGAAGCAAATGGTGATTGGTATAAAAATGGGAGTGAAGTGAGGTGATGGGAAACAAAAGATGAAAATAGATGCAACAGCTTTGGAACTGAAATTTTGTTGTTCACTCAAAAATGGCTGACAAAGTTGTTGAGACGCAAGTTTTATGTGTTACCCACCAGGATGAAGGTGCATGTTTTGATGGTTTTAGACTCAACCATGCAATCAATAATTATTGGCAGAAGAGTGGAGAAGGATGGAGGCAATTAGATGATCACCAAAATTGTTACAGAGAAGTGCAGCAACCACGATAACAATCACACAAAAGAGAACTTCATATGTTACGCTATAAGTATACCATACAACTACCATAATTCAAATCAGACATTTGCCACAGCATCCATCTATGCAAAATATGAGTGTGTGTGCATGCACGCACAAGTGCATATTGCTGTGTTTGGAGTTGGATTTGCAGCTAAGTAAACCACATTCAAGAATGCATTGGAATTTGTAAATCACACCAAAAAATTTAAAACTATTTTTTACATTAAAAGTAGGTTATCTGTAAGCTTAATTAAATCCATCAAAATTAAAGTTCAATTAATTCCAACCTCTGTGGCTGTGAATCCATTACGCCGAAGACCTTCCAAATTCAAACCACGAAGCTCAGCTCTTTCTCCAACCACCATCATGTACTTTGGGACATCTTGTGAAACCTTCAGGCATATGATATAAGTAAATGACATCAAAATTCCGTGCTGGTTATAGACTACTAAACGCATGCTCAGTCAGGTACTACATGAAGCTAGGACATGGTTATGCAACAAGGAAACCAGAATTTTAGCATTGTTTGGCTGTTTCAGACACTAATATGCATCAAGATCATTGATCAGACATTGGCTACATTTCCATGTTGGACAACCAACATCCATGTTAGGTTCCCTTTCACGGAAGAAGGCTTCACAAAATGATAATTGAAACCCAGATAAAAGGAAAAGATCATACCACAGATCCACCACCAACAAAAGAAAAGGAACCAATATGGCAAAATTGATGAACAACAATGGCTCCAGCAGTGTGAGTGTAATCCTACATGTGCAGCACTTGAATCAAGCATGACATATAAGATATAACTATAAAGAATGGGGCTATCAACCCTGACCATAATATCTAAAGACAAGAACTTACTTCCACAACAACATGGCCTGCTAGAAGAGTATTGTTAGCAAAAATGTTATTGTTGCCAATATTGCAGTCATGAGCAATATGACAGGAGCCCATGATAAGATTGTTATCACCAATAACCTACATAGAAAATACTAGTCAAAATTTGATCAATTTAAACTTCACATAAGTATGACCATTTTGCATAAAATACTACTAGCATCATTGCCGAACCGTTTTATCACTTGATTTTGAAGATCGGTGAATTGAAGTATGTTCTCTTATCTCGTTATTGTCTCCAATGTGAAGAAAACATTCATCCCCTGGCTAAATCCATAAAAAAAAAAAAGAAAAAAAAGAATTAACTGTCTTGTTCAAAAAACAGCGAAAGCCCATTTAAAATTCAAATTTGAGCTTCTATATATGTGCAAGTATATCCATGTGTATGTGCAATTTTGTCTGAATAAGACAGCAGTGCCATAGCAGTCTAATCTAACTCAAAAGTTATCAAGATCAAACGCCAAATAAAAAGATAGGATATATAATACATAGATGCCAATATACAAAAGTTCATTATTACAAAATTGCTTTATCAATCCAAGTGATTGAGCTTCTTCTTCTTTTTTCCTTAAAAAGAAACAAGACACAATAATCATGACATAAAATTTCCATAACAATCAGCGTTGACAGAGTTGTATGACAGCTTTTTGATCCGCAAGCAAAGGAGACAGAGAATAGCTAAAGGATAAGGTCATTCATAATAACATAAACATTGTAGTAACAAGGAAGTTTTATCCAGCAAAGAGTATTTCTAAATAAAAAATAAATCATAGTTTGTACATGTAATGTAATATACAGGCATATCCATAATCATAACTACTAACAAAAGATAGATGTATACACAAAAAAAGTAGCCCCAAATAAAAAAAGTTGAAGATCACTAAATGTCTAGAAAAATGCTTCATAAATAATGAATATTGCTTCACAAATATAATTTTGGTGACAAATGAGATTAAAAAATTAGCAGGAAAATGAACCTTGTATTTCAAATCCTGGCATTTGACACCGATGACAGCATGATGACCGATAACATTATGGCATCCCAAAACTGTACGTCCAGGAAGATGATCACCAACCACAGCTCCACTGCCTAACACAAAATTTATTGCTTCTTTTTTTCAGAAAAAAAATAATATATATATATATATATATATATATATATATATATATATATATATATATCCACATAGTAACAGTAATTAATCAGTGATTGTTGAAGTGAACTGACGGCATCAAAAGACAGTGATCCCCTATCTCAGTATTTCCGAAAACATGGCTTCCAGGATATAATCGACATCCATTTCCAAGCTTTACTGAAGACCCGATTGTGCAAAATGGACCAACTGAAACACCCTACACAAATAATAATAATAATGAGAATAATAATAATAGCAGCAGCAGCAATAATTATAATTTGTTTGTAGAACTAAAATAAGAGCAAAAAAAAAAAAAAACAGTGGCAGAATTATCAGCATGCTTCACTGATGAGATTGTTTACGTGGCCAATAATAGCGTTAGGGTGGACGTCGGCGGAGGGGTGAATGAAGTTAGGGTTTGCGTCTGCGGTGGCTTTAATCTCGCTTGAACAATCAGAATCAGCATCTGCATCTGCTTCTACGATCACAAACCAAAAGGAATACAACTAAGTTGTTGCAAACAGTTGAGTAAGAGTATTTATTAATTAAATTGAAGAAAGAGAGAGGCATCACATGGGAGTGTTGTTGTGGAGAACAAGTGTGGGATAGAGGGTGAAGCACTACTGCTACTGCGAGGATAGCCAAAAAGTGGATTGCAGATTTTTATTTTTATTTTGGGTTTGAGTTTGAGGAGGATGGAAGTTGTAGCTGCCGCCATCGATGACGATGATGAACTGGATACGTTCGGAGGGAAATTAGGAGTGTAATTCTGCCACTCCTCAAGTTATAAATTAGTTCCTCAAGTTTTAAACAATGAATTAAATAGTCCCTTCATGTTTAAACCACATGAAACTTGCTTCTTCTTCTTTTGCAGACTGGATGTACCTGATGGAAGTCGATCGAGTTCTCAGACCTGGTGTTTTCACAAATCAATTCCTGTCCAGTTTTTTTTGTCTATTGATTATGAATTCAAATCAATGCCCTTTTCAAACACATAAATTGATTTCATCTTTAAACTGAATTCAATTTCAAAAATTCCAAACAGCTTTCTATATTAATTGAACTCACAAAAATATATTAGTATTTTATTAATTGTAGAAATTATTTGTTTTATTGGATAATAATATCTAATACTAACAATATAAATGAATGATAATTAAAATTAAAAATAATATATTGTATTTTATTTTCAAATATAAATCAATTAATTTATTGAATTAATAATAAATTAAATTATTTTATTTTATTTTATTTAGAGTTATAATTTATATTTATACCAACATATTAAAAAACCTAATAGATCTCATACAAAAAAATCGTTGGTCAAAAATTAAAATGAAATAATTAAGCAATAACACCTTAATTGAAAATAAATTTTAAAAATTAAGAATTAAAATATAATTAATATAGTAGATTACAATTCTAAATCTAAAAAAATCAAATAAAACCTTAGTTGAATAAATTTTTAAAATTATCTTGAAATAATATATGATATAATTCAAGAAACAAATTGATATTGTGTCATTTTATAAATAGAATATTATGTCTCGTATTTATATATAGAGAAAAACTATATAAATTACAAAAAACATGACAGAAAAACACCTGAAACACAAAACAACGATATAACACTGAAAGTCATATATGCTTAAATTTGTAACAACTCAACATTTAAAAAAATTAATTATATCTCATGAACAAAAACTTAATGTTAAAGTAATCTTCACACAAAGTTTAAAGAACCCTAAATTATTTAACAGGATCATTAGAACTTTTAAAAAAAAAAATTAAATTTCTATTTCTGCTGAGTTTATATATTTTAAGAAACCTAACAATTCATGTACTAGTCAGAATTCATAAATTAAAAGTTAAAGATTCCAATTTGTTTATTAACTCAGAATCTTGTCTCAATTTTGTAATTTTAAGTTAAAAATTATTCCTAATCAAATATATTTATAACAGTCAAAAGTTGTAAAATTGCTTAAACTAATTTGCAAAAATCTTGCTAAACATGGCCTTACTCGCTCACCACCTCGTGTGTGTGTGTGTGTGTGTGTGTGTGTGTGTGTGTGTGTGTGTGTGTGT
>Ga0325404_1001441_pt1 | contig 25229 bp, 25 predicted proteins | sample PopdelMetagenome_18_FD_205664 | JGI IMG/M metagenome (GOLD analysis project Ga0325404, IMG submission 205664) | Populus deltoides microbial communities from Bellville, Georgia, United States - Xylem-Control-R1 | ecosystem: Host-associated > Plants > Phyllosphere > Stem > Wood/Secondary xylem...
CAAATTGGAAAATTGAAAAAAAGATGCTTGGTTACTCATAAACCTGGTGGATTAGTCGATGAAGTGCAATGTGATGTCCTTCCTCTAAGGGTTTGCCATATTCTTTTGGTTCATCCATGGTGATTTCATAGAAGGATGCAGCATGATGCCTTTGAAAATATATATTCCCTATTAAATCAAAAGAAATTTAAGCTCAGGCCACAGAATGATCTTTTGTTGTCAAAGTTGAAGAGGTTGCCTGGTCATTCATTCTTCGTCATGTGTGTAGATTTATGGGTGATGTATTCCTAGGTCCTGCCCCAAACTCAACGGAGTTGAGGTTTTCAAAGACAACTGTGGAGTAGCTATGCTATACTTAGAGAAACACTCCACTTTTGAAACTCAACATTAAGTGATTTTTAATTAAGCAAGAAGTCTTTTTGGTAAAAAAATTAAGTGTCCTTGTGGATTTTTAATGTTTGGTTTTTATAGCTTTGAGTCATCAGTTATTTTGTAAGCAGGATTACTCAAAGTCTATTCTTATTTAGGAAGTTGGTGTGTTAGTTTTTATTAGTTTATTTCTGTTTTTCTTTCCTATTCAAGTAAGGATCAGTAATACTAGTCTTTTAAGGAGTCCCAATGTCTACATAGAAATGCTATTTTTTTTTTAGCATAGTCGAGTTATTATGAAATAAATTGAGAATTTGAAGGCATGCCTAAGGTTTGTTGGTTTCTTCTCCTATCTCTCTTGTTTATCTATTTTCTCATAATTCTTCTCCATTGCTTTGAAGTTCTGCCGCTATAGTGCTGCAACCTGCGGTTCACAGCTTGATTTCTCATTATTTCTTTCTAAACAAGCTCTATTCTACTCTAATTTTACAAATAACAAACCATAGCTCACCACCATGAATCCTTTGTAGGACACAAATACCGAATCTGTCATACATTATTAGGTTATGATATATTAAGAATAATAGGTAACTTAGTTACCAAATCAAAAGACCAATAAAGTTAATGTAATGCAACTAGCAGGAAGAAAAGAAAAACTGAGTGGCCGAGGTTTCTTCAGGGTTTGTGTAGTTGTCTTCCCAAATTTTAAGAACCTTGCGCGTGAAGAGTACTGAGAACCGAAATTATTTTCTCAGGTTTTGTTATTCAATTCCCTGGTTTTGATTTGGTGTGAAGTGATGCAAATATTAGATGTTTTACATGGATGATCTAGCAGCTATTTTGACAAGACTCTTTAATTAATGATGCTCTCTCCTCCTTGGATGTGTCGGAGTTTGTTAATTGATGGGAGACTGTTTTCAAGTATTGAAACTTTGAGGAATAAATGTTCCGTTACAGAGGAGACCTACATAATGAAATTACAATGGAGGCAACGGACTAGTCCCCAAACTTGGTTGTTGTCGAGCTATACTGTGTCCGCTGCAGTGTTCTGTATTCATTTTTATGTCTGTACAAGTTCTTCTGCAGTTGGTCACACATGAAACCGGTTTCTTTTTTCAGAAATGATATTTGATCTATAAATCTTTTCTTGTATATGATGGGATCAGTTGCAGACTGTACTTGATATTATCTTATAAAAACTTGTTTCCTGCTCATACAGGCCATATTCAGAGCAGCCATGAAAGGCAAGCTGATCGCTAATTGCCCCCTGCCACCAGAGCGGATACCAAAATATGAGTTGTTGTACAAAAACTTGTAAAGGTGGCCTCTTTAGGTCTTGTATAATTTCTATACTCTTACTATCCTGCCACTCTAATGTTTTAACAGCCAGTGAAATGCTGTAAATGATAGTAGGCATTTATCATGGAAGGATTTTTCTACTATTCGCTGTTCACTGTCCTCTATTTCTCATCTGGCTCCCTTGACAATAAAGGTGACCTCCAGGCAAAAGGACTTCGAACTGTACGAGGAAAGCTACCTGTAAAACATAGTAACTTTCTTTTGAACCGAGAATCATGAACCTCAACTTCTTGTCTGAAAAACTGTTAAATAACAACGTAGAGGAAGTTATTAAAAGATGAAAACCAATCATCAGCAGATCTGTGGTACAGCTGGTCAGCACACTCAACCAAGTAATTATTTATGGCTCCAATTTGACAAAGTGAAAACCATCGTCGAAAATAACCTAAGAAGCGACAATTTGAGGTTTTTTCAAGTAAAGACACCAAGAAAAGCAGAAACTGAAACTATTGCACTCCTAGGAGTGTTTAGTGTTTCAGTTTATCATCATTACAACTACCATTTTTATTCCCACTTTTGTTAGTAACCAAATACCAGCATGTTTCTATCATAGCAAGCATCTAGTCCAAAATGCAGAAACGCAGTTCTCCAATGGGGTTGCTTAAAAGTCTGCCACATCATAGCAATACTGCAGGTCACCCATCAAATAATTACAACTTGGAGGATTAGGGATTGCTTCGGTTGATCCCCAAAAATGGATTGGGATGCAAGAGCATGAGAGCATGTTTTAGCTTGGAAGATGGGATCGATGCAGCACTTTTTAAGAGCAGCTTGCACACACACCTGAAGGAAGAATGGATCTTGTTTGAGAAAATAGAAGTAGAAGCATCACTGACTTGTTTTTTCATTAACCTATCTCTGTTACAGAACTCATTCAGCATGAGTTACGTTGTTTGTACCCCCAGAATTCCTTTTTGTAGCACAGGACAGGAAGCGGATTCCTATTTCTTTAAGCACGCAATATATTTTTTTTTCATTTATCGTCACATTTATTTGATATGGAAGTTAACAAAAATCTTATGATATAATCTAGATAAATAATGGTTTGAATGCACCCTTCCTAAAACTGAAGTATTTTTATGTCATTGAATTTGAATAAAATAGTAAAAAGAGATTTAATGGATTCAAATCCAATGGCCATCAAAACACTGGCAATGCACAGATGCAGAAAAAACAAAAAGGGTAGGGCAGCAACCCTGAAATTGCGAGCAAAGTTGAGCAGAGTGACATCAAGCTGAATCTGATGCCTTCGTGCTTAGGTGAAGTCTTCAAACGTCAGCATGTATCATTATCCGAATGTGTGGAACAGCTAGAAAGTCTTAAAATCTCTGGAGTTTTAGTCAGATTCTAGCTTTACAGAGAAAAAAAAGAGAGGGGAATATGATCCCTCACCATCACATCATTTTGAAAATCCCAGAAAGTTGTTTGTCTTTCTAATTGATAGGAATCTTTGGTTGTAATGCCCCCCATCAAATAATCTAACAAGCACAGCGGATTTTCACACTAGATCACAGGGATGGGCTCTAAATATTATTATTTGCAGACCAAAATAAAGTGCTTCGGGCCCTAGATTTCTCCTCCATATTCCAGTTTATGCTAAAATAAAATCCAAGCCCTTCAGCCCCCCTGAATTACAGTAGCATCAAGATATTTTCACTCATATCTCTGAACAGAAAGAAACCATATTCTTCATTTGGTATCTTTCACCATGGAAAGGAATAGCAGTAGCTACCCCAAGGATGTGTGTGAAAAAATCTACAAAGTATTTTCTGTCTCTCCAGCTTTCCGAGCAATTCGCCGCGTCTCAACTCGCCCACAAGATCCTAGGCCTGCTAGACCTGCTCCAAATTCATCACAACCACCCTCTCGTTCTAAGAAAATCATTGATACCCAATCCCAAACATATTCTCCAAGAAAACATCGCAAGTCTGCAGAGGGTGCCAAAAGCCATGACACTCTTAGGAATAGAGAAGCAGCAGAAATGGTTCCTGTCATCTTCGACTTTTCAAGCCAGGGTGTTCCAGCAAATGGTAAATCCAAGTTAGCTACTACTCCACTTCCTTCCATTCCAAAGAACACCCAAGTTGCTTCCAGGATGGGACCTGAAGCTAAAGCATCAAGCATGGCTGTGCTGCAAAGTCCTAGCCAAGGAAACAAAGCCAATAATGCCAAGGTTGAATCACCTCAGCATAACAAGTTCGAAGAAGGTAGCAACAAGCTAGGGATGCACATTGAAGATATATTCACTGACTACATCAATCGTACAAAGATTAAGCTTAAGAGGACTTTTTCAGATGCTGGACATGAAAACCAACATGCTAGCTCAGGAAAAGATAAGTTCACGGATTACATTGACTGTGCCAAGGTTAAACTTTGAACTACTTCAAGCATTGGCTGTGGAAAGTCTTTAACTCCTTTCAAGTGAAGATCAAGAGGGAACTTGGGCAACTCGACTTCCGTTTAAAAGTATAGTTTGGATGAATAAATGCAATTGCTTTTCGTCCTTGTGAGAGACCTATATATGTTGTGGAGCTTCTTTTTTTTGTATATTTATCCTATGTATGCCATGTTTATTATTTATTTTACAATTAAAGACTAAATTTTTCACTAACTTCTTGTTTCTTCTTTCTTTGTCCCCAAGAATTGATGGAATCCCCAACAGTGTTTGGTGGCTTGGGGAACCTAATTTCTTGTGTGTTGGAAGCATTAATGGAAGTTTAACATACAATGATCGGTTCTCTGAGATTTCCACACAACGTTACAATAAAGAGGGATCTCATAAAAAAAACCATAATAGAAAATATCTCGTGAACTGTTCACTAGTAGTGGATATATTTTTTTTCCATCACATTAAGCAATTAGCCAGTTTGAAACAATAGAATTCAGAATTTAGTAATATTTTATCACAAACCATCATCATGAGAAAATTGAATGCATTCTCTGGTCATAAGAAATAATGATCTATTCAATAAATCTTTCAACACTCACAAAATAAAAAAGAAGAAAAATATTACAGCCACAGGCAGACAATCTGAGACATCCAGAGGATAAGGGTCCAAAAACTTGTTTCTACGAATATAATAGCATTTAAAGCAAAAACATGTCACCTTCTTGCCTCCCTTTCCTCAAAAATTATATCTGCCAATTATGACATTATCTCCAAAAATTAATTTATTGGAGTTATAAATCCATTCCTTGATCATATAGGTAGTGTGTCCTGTGACGCCAAAACAACTCCTGACCTCCCAGTCTTGCAAAACACGCTGATAGCTATGGAGTCCATCAGAGAGGCTAGCCAGAGGATTGCAAAGATATCAGCTCATCTCCAGCCTCCAAATTCCCAGGTCCTTCTTTTTGTTTCATCTTTTCACTTGTTTTATAGTTAATATACTTGTTATATGTGCATATCCCTATATATGATTTTCAAGAAAGTTGGATATTTTTTTTTGTTGAGAAAGATTTGTGGTTTGTGTTTCAATAGACGGAGGAAAGCTGTGTTTTGAAGAGAGCTGATTGCAGAGCGAAAAGAGGGGCACCAGGGTTCAAAGTCGCTATCTTGGGTGCTGCTGGAGGAATTGGCCAGCCTCTTGCGATGCTTATGAAGATGAATCCTTTGGTCTCTGTTCTTCATCTTTATGATGTTGTCAATACTCCTGGTGTCACTGCTGATATTGGTCACATGGACACTGGCGCTGTGGTAATTTATTAACCCATCATTAACTATGTTTTTCATTTTTTTTATCTTGCATATGTGTAGTCATGTCTAATTGTGAAGTAAGGTAATCCTTGTATCTCTGAATTGTAATGTTCTTGATTTGGAATTGGGATTCATTATTAACAGATGTTTTATTCATGAATTCAAACTTTATCATGTAGGCTAGAAAGTATTTGATAGTTACAGTCTACACTATTTGGTTTTCTAGGTTCGGGGTTTCCTAGGGCAGCCGCAGCTTGAGAATGCTCTTACAGGGATGGACCTTGTGATCATACCTGCTGGCGTGCCAAGGAAGCCTGGAATGACTAGAGATGATCTATTCAACATCAATGCTGGGATCGTTAGAACTCTTTGCGAAGGAATTGCAAAGTGCTGCCCGAATGCAATTGTGAACTTGATCAGTAATCCAGTCAACTCTACAGTTCCAATTGCAGCAGAGGTTTTCAAGAAAGCTGGAACTTATGATCCAAAGCGACTTCTAGGAGTTACAATGCTTGATGTTGTGAGAGCAAACACATTCGTGGTATCCAATCTGAAAATTGGACCAACTAATAGTTTCTTGCACATAGAGTCCTGCTGGAAAAGCGCCAGGTGGAGCTTTTGTGCTTTCTATTAGTCATGTATAAGTTTTCTACTTTCTCCTGTGATTTCCTCGCAGGCAGAAGTTCTGGGAATTCATCCTAAGGAAGTTGATGTTCCAGTTGTTGGAGGCCATGCTGGAGTCACAATTTTGCCTCTTCTGTCACAGGTTTCGTAGATTGTTTTGCCAAACATTTCGATGTAATTTAGATGTTTAAAGCTACTGCTAAAAAATGTGGCACATTTTGAGATGAATTGATTCACTCTTTGCAGGTTAAGCCTCCTTCCTCCTTCACCCCTGAAGAAACTGAATACCTGACCAAACGAATTCAAGATGGTGGAACAGAGGTTGTTCAGGTAATTTTTTTTTTCTTCCCTTTCTTGTCTTGGAGCGCGTGGGATTGCAATACTGGGTGTTTTTAGACCACCCTTCCAAGCGTTTTGTTGAAGTCATCTGCTTGGACAGAAAGAGAACCAGCCAATGTTTAAGATACAAATTGTTACCACCTTTCTGGTAACATTTCAGTGATCTGATATAGATAAGCATGTCCTATAGCAGCTTGTTATTGTAGATTGAGTGTACAATCCCAGGAGGGACATGGACAAGGATGGTGGTTTCTTTAATTGAACTTGCTAGAATTAATATTTTTATTGAAGAACAGTTTTGCTAATTTCATCTATTGCATCGTTTCTGATCAAGAAGTCCAATGCTTCCGAACTTCACCATTTCATTCTCCTTTCATTAACTGCTAAACATTTTGAAGTACATTCCTAGATGGCATCCAATCTCACAACTGCACATTTTTGCGAATTTTTAAAGCTATAATTGTAGTTCGCAATATCATTCTCAGCAATGATTTCTCATTTGTTTTTTTAGATTTTGATATCTTATACGGCACTGCATGTTTTTGTCATGATGTTCGCTAAATCATGATTTCCAACACAATGCAAAGTGCCGCAATGTCTCTGCAGGAATTGAGTTCTCTTTTTCATGCTGACACGTGTATCATCTCTCTGCATCCTATTTTCATCAATTTTTTTAATGCAATTGCTCTTAAGTTCATGGTTCCCAACATACAAGTTCCTCAAACATCTTGTATGCTTCCTTTCCATTTGGATTTAATAGATTGGTTAAACTACATTAAACAATGTCCCTGTTATTGGCAGGCGAAAGCTGGGGCTGGCTCTGCAACACTGTCAATGGTTAGCCAATCTATCCCCTTCTTTATTTTTATTTTTTATTTTCATTCTGCAGCTTTGATTACAAAAGTGAATTATAAAATTCAAACCTAGTGGACTTATTGAACCAAAACAAAGACAAGGGATATGCAATTGTGCAGGCGTATGCTGCTGTTAAATTTGCAGATGCCTGCCTTCGTGGCTTGAGGGGAGATGCTGGTGTTGTGGAATGTGCATTTGTAGCTTCTGAGGTATTTTTTTGGAAGCCTTTCTTTGTAAGAATCTTCACACTTGCTATTTTAACCTTTCAATAATGAAGCATATTGTTTATAATAGGTGACAGAACTCCCATTCTTCGCAACCAAGGTACGACTTGGTCGCAGAGGAGCCGAGGAAGTCTATCAACTTGGTCCCCTAAACGAATATGAGAGGTATGAAGAAAGCATTTTACCACTCGACTGGCTTTCCTTTGTTGGTAAAAGAAAATCAACAAAAATATTCACCGTTTTAACTATATTTTTAACAGGGTGGGGTTGGAAAGGGCTAAAAAAGAGTTGGCAGAAAGCATTCAGAAGGGGGTTTCCTTCATCAGGAAATAGTTTCAATCCAAGTAAAGCAAATTACGCAGAGTTAAATGCGTAGTTTCTTGTATCCGGACCTGTTGGAAATCAACTCTACTGAAAAATGATATTAGCCGATACGAAACCCACCAAGAGTTATCATTTTTTAACATCTTTTATGGCTTGAGAGAGTACTTGCAATTATGCCGTCAAGTCTGAGTTCAGTATTTTTGAACACCCAGAATCGATCTTTTACCACAGAGACATGTCAACTGGCCAATCTATTGCCCAAAATAACATACCCGTCTCTCCACAAAAGTGGTTATAAAGGGGTAAACTGACTCCACCGGCTTGTTTGAAGAACCGACAACAAATGGCATTGTTTCCCCATAACACGAAAGCTTCATCTTAAATCCCGTCCAGCTGTTTTATTCCACGCATGGGGAAAGCAACAGATGGCTGGATTTAGTGCTCAAATGCCTTAATCCTCACATTAATTCGATTGGTCAAGATTGTTTTGTCTACTGCAATGGGTTTCATCTTGATACTGCCTTCAATATAATGAATTTCACCGGAAAAAAGTATGATCAGCTCGTTCTCTCTTGACCTGATATATAACCTACACTTTCTGAATTGATTTTACAGCAGATATTTCCAGAAAGTTACCAGAAATGACTAGCTATAAATGATAGTTATATGTAACCTGTTGGACTAGCTCCTGAAAAAGATTTCTAGGTGCTGCCAAGAAAATGTTGGCAACACAAATAATTAATAAGAAACACCAAAAGATTGAAGGCTATCATTTTATCACTCATAGAACAGACAATATGAACCTTTTCATATCTTCTTCGTTCAATAGTTTTTACAACGTCCATCTCTACTATCTCATTACGTGTAACTGGAAAAAAGAAAATATGCACAGTTTCTCCAGCAACTTCGACAAAATTAGTCCCCACCAAGGATTTACAAGGTGAAGGGATTGGAAGGAGGGTGGACAACAGGAGTTCTGGACATGCTCACATTCCCTGCAAGCACATGAGGAGCCACTGTATCCTCCACGATCACAGGGTTAACCTGCACCACTCTCTCCGGTACTATCTTCTGGCCATCAACCTTAGCCAATACCTCAAAATGCATCCTCACACTCCCATGCTTTGTCCTCCATTTAGGAATAGCCTCCAGACCAAGCCCATCTACTTCTTTCAATTTCTTAATTCTCAACACCAAACCCTATCTTAACAAATGTCTGAGCTGGCACATCTGCCTTCAACAACTTGAAGGAACCTTTCTTGTTAGCCTTGGGACCCAACATAGATGTAAACAATTTCTCAAAACCAACCAAGTTCGAGTTTTAGCCATTCACAGAAGCGAATGGCCACATTGTAGTGAAATGTTTAGAGTTAGAACAGTAGTAGCTTGTTCCAAATCAACGGTGGAGAGGGCATGAACAGGTTGAGATTTTGCAGGCAAGGATAGCTCCACAAGTCCAGGAGCAAGGCGCTTCAGCTTGAGTCTGTTATTAGAAGAAGGTGATGATGATGGAGATGTGAGCGAGGTGGGCCCAACAATCCTCGGAGAGAGGAGCGGAGCCCCTTCAGAACGAACAGCATGACGCAGCTGTTCAGCTAAGGTTATCTTTGACATCCTGAACCCATATCTCGATGGGCCCAGAAAGATGAAACGGAACTAAAACAGGCAACCCATTACCATCCTTTTTTTGTTCCATCAACCCGTTTTCATCACCGGGTTTAACAGGGTCTTCAACTCTAAAAATAGGCAAATCAACAAACTCCCAGCGGTTCACGTCCTACAATAACATGAACGGAACCGCCTTATTATCAACCTCCACATCAAATTCATAAGCCACTGAATGACTCACGAGTGTTTTAAGCTATCAGCTTAACAAGAGAAGAGTTATAGGATTAAAGAGAAGAGTTATAGAAGAAAAGTAGAGAAAAGAAGAATTACTGTATTTGCTATTGTTATTTCTTACCCTTTACGTTTCCAGTACACCAACTTATATTCTAGTGTTTTCCCTCTCCAGTTACAAGTGTTCTTACTACTTTATTCCAACTATTAACGGTTAACTACCTTAAAAACTAACTACCTCAGAACTAACTTATCTCACATGATCAAATCAGCAAGTTTGTACAACTATTTTCTTCACATGCCTTCCACATTCTGCACATGCTTAAATCTCCATCCTTTTTTTTCTTGAAGACTGGTAACAATTCCCCCTTCTTAAAATGATTCTTGCCCTCAAGAATCTTGACAGAAGCCTGAAATCTGTTTACTAAGCTGATCTAAATCTTCCCAGATGGCGTTTTCATCGAACAGATTAGACCACTGCACCATCCCCATTGTGGCGGCCATGTTACCTTTCTTCATTAGCTTTCGTTCTAGAATTTTCTACTAGAGTCACCTTAATCTTCCCATATCAATCCATTGAAGGTAATGTAGTTGATACCACCACATTACTTCCCACCTTCTTATTAAGTAATGAGACGTTGAAGATTGAATAAATTAAAACTCCTTCTGGAAGTTGTAATTTATAAGCTAGCTACAGCACCAATCTTCTAGATCACTTTATAAGGACCATAAAATCTAGGGTTAAGCTTGAAGTCTTTCCTCAAAGCCAAACTTTTCTGTCTATATCTTTGTAGTTTAAGGTAGAAGAAATCTCCCACGCTGAACTCTCTCTTAGTCCTTCCCCTGCCAGCCACATGTTTCATCCTGTCTCTTACCATTCCAAACTGTCTTTAAAGAACCTGATCCATGCATGTCCAACCTTAACTGCAACATGGCATCCACTGCATGCAACCACTAGAGATATATGTCTTGTGGCACTATTCCCCTACTGGGAGGTTGGTATCCACACAGTGGCTGAAAGGGGCACATTTTAATGGATGAATGATAGCTGGTGTTATACAATCATTGGGCCAAAGGACAACCGTAAAAGCCATTTCTTTGGATTATACATTGTCATACTTCTTCAGCACTTTTCCAAACACTGATTCACCCTCTCAGACTGTCCATCTGTGTGGGGGTGATATATTGAGCTCAAGTAACTTAACTCCCAACTTTTTAAATAATTCCCTCCAGAACAAACTTGTTAGTGAAAACTGAAGCTGGGGGTCCATGAAACTTACAGAAATGATCCAAGACTATTGGAGCAACATCCTGAGCTGTAAAATGATGGGACGGTGTAATGAAATGAGCATATTTGATGAATCTATCATTTATCACCATAATTGTATTATTTCCCTTAGATTTAGGTAGAGATTCAATTAACCATTTGTTTCGCTGCATGCCAATAGAAAAATGCCTTCAACCTTTTATAAGAGTTCTGAACCCCTGCATGTCCTCGTGTAGGAATCATGTGCAGCACCCACCAATCTGTTTCTTAAGTCATCATTATTCTCAATCACAATTATGTTTTTGTATTTTAATACTCCATCAGAAAGATTGTAGTCGGGCAACAAGCAGCATTGATTAGTTTCTCAGCCACAACATTTTTCCATTTTGGATCATTGTTGGCATAACCAATGTTTCGGTTATTCCCCAAAATTTTACCTTTTGTTTTATTTTCAAAATAAAAAAATAAAAAATAAAATAATAATAATAGTAAGGAGACTAGTGATGTTAAAAAAGCTGGCAGAGAAATAATTTTAAATATAGAAAAATCAAACTGTAATTTTAGATGGAATGAGAAGCATAATTGTATCTCATTATATCTAAAACTAGAAAGACAATACAGATTCAAGATCAAATTAAATGATTATTGGAAGAATTTGCATAAAAATTAAGTACAGGAATATAATTAGATTTTTAATAGGTCAATTTTATTTAATCATGAGCCAAATTAGTAGTTTAATTATGTTCAAGAATTAATTTGGATCCAATTAAAAGATTTAATTAGGTGTAAGGACTTAATTATACTTTAAATGGGTCAAATTAATTTTATTAGGGGCTTAATTGGTAAAAAAAAATAAGTTTGGGAGCCTAATTTGGACTTAATTAAGAAGATTGAAATTTTAGAAGACCAAACTTAATTTTCACTAAGTTATTTGATTCAAATCAGGGATAAAATCACAAGAAAATCAAAGTTTTGGGGTCAATTAAGAGCTAAATTGAAGAAATTCACAATCAATGACCATTTTGAAAAAGATGTCAAATTATGAGGGCTCAATTGATTAAAATCATAAGTGAAATTGAAGAAAATTAAAAATTTAATGGCTAATTGAAGGTAAAGTTGAAGAAATCCATGAACAATGACAAAAATGAAAAAGGTGTTGAAATCCAAGGCTAACATTGAAGTTTGTCAGAGGCAAAATTGCATAAAATTAGAAGTTCAGGATCAATTAGAGGTGTAATTGATAGAAATCACAAATCGAAGGACTAAATTGAACTTTACCAAAACAACTTCGTTTTGGTTACTGTTCATCTTCTTCTTTTTCTTTAATTTTCAATGAAAAGACTGCTCAAGGAGATACTTTTCAGGAGCATTGCTTCATCTCTCTACCAAATATAACAAAACTTGCACAAAAATAATCACTTGACATCTGACTACACTCTGGTACGACCTTTTCTGATCGATTAACACCACAACGATCGTGGCACCAACCCAAAGAGGCTAACTCAAGCAGCCTTTATTTGACAATTCATGATACCCACTTTAAGCCAATGTTTGGGATCCTTCGAGGCTCAATCAAGGGCTAAGATTTGGTATCATTAAAGAAAAAATATCTATCTTCCACTCCCTATAAATAGGGGTGGATTTCATGGCCTGAGCATGAAGAAAATCAGGTGCAAAGTTGACAAAAAATCAATATCCCTCCTTAGTTTTTCTTCTTTATGTCGCCAATTTTCTCTATTCCCTCTATCTCCACGATGATCTCAACTACTCCAACCTCACCCACACCATGAGCAACGACGACTCAACCTCCTCTATTAGCTCATCCTCTCACTAGTAATAGTAACAGCTGCCACCACCACCCATTTCTTTTTTTTTTCCACCGTCGGCTTTTTTTTCCTCCCACAGCTAACACTAGCCACCATTTCTTCCACTAATGCCTCTTGAGCCACCTGCTAGACCTCTTAATCATAGCTGAAACTCCTGCGCCAGGTGAGCTTCTTCTTCTTCCATCCCTCATTTCCCCCTGAAACCTTTTTAGTTGCATGCAGAATCTGAATATTGATTCACATTTTGTAAAATAATTAACTCTTGAGATGGGTTGGACTTGCTTCGGCCCAACCTATATGGCTAGTTCGGGTCTAGCCCAACCCAAAAGAAGAAGAAGAAGAAGATGGGCCTGTTGGCCCGATAGTTGGCCCAACCTGACTGAGTCGGGCGGGACCAGTTTCGGTCCAACCCAATTTATATTTAATAATATAATAATATATAAAGAAATTCCAATGGTCATTTCAAAATATTTGTGATTTTTTCGTATGTTTTTCCAATAATTTTGCATAATATCGAGTTGTAGACTTCACTGTAAGATATAGATCCGGTATTAAAAATACCCAATTTTTTCCTAAACTTTTCTTAAAAAAATTAAAATTAATTTCCTCTTACAAAAAAAAATATTTTGCTTTCGTGCATACGATCAAATTCTAAAATTTTTCCAAATATATTTTCTTAAAATTAGAACATTTTTATCATGCCTTGTTTTTTTAAGAAAAAACGAATATCATAACTAGTTTATGATTATCCATTAGAGTTTGACCAAAATACAAAAAACTCATAATAATTATTATATTCAGAATGTTAGGAATTAGTTATATTTAGAAAATAAATGTGATGCTATAATTTGGACTTTTGAACGGTTAGGATTTCACCCAATTCGGTAGAGATTCTCTCATGAAAGGAGATCTGCCTTGGACTTTAAAAAAGACCAATGGATAGAAACACAACTTAGAAAAATAATCGAACAACAATGTAACTTATCTTAGGTAGGATGCACTGGGGGTGATACATCTTTTCCTTGCACAACCAGTTCCTTATTTAGACTCTCACAGACCATAAGTTTTCTAGTAACCATGATATTAGGTGGGAACTCTTGAACCTTATAATCATAATTTTATGATTATACTCAAACCCCTTTCCTTTCGCAATACCTCTTAGGAGGTTACCGACGTCATTTGAAGTCGGCCCATGATAATTGTTATAGGAGTCATTAATTTCCATATACTAAGATAACCACTACTGCCATACCATAATTACTACCTTGTTGTTCCTCACTTAACTCTTTTGAATTCGAGATTAAATCAACCTTCATTGACAAGGTATTGACCACTATATTTTCCCTTCCCTTCCTGTATTATATGACATATCCCAGCTTCATCAATTTAGTTACCCCTTTTCTCTACTATGAAGTGTGTTTCTTCTACTTTAGTAAGTATTTCAGATTTGCATGATTAGTCTTGATGAGGAATTGGTCACGTTCTAAATAATGCCTCCATCTTTCTGTAACCATCAAAATAATCGTGATTTCCTTTTTATAAATCGATAATCCTATATGTTTCACACCTAATGCCTTACTGATACAGGCTATAGGCCATCCTTCTTGGCTTAATACATCTCCCAACCCCGTAGTACATGCATTAGTCTTCAAGATGAACATCTTATGAAAATTTGATAAGGCCAAAATAAGAGTTTGATACAAAGCCCTTTTGAGTTATTCAAATGTTTTTTGAGCATTAATATTCCATTTGAAACTATTCTTTTTTAGCAAGTCAGTGAGTGGTTTGCTAATAATGCCAAAGTTCTTGATAAACTTTCTATAATAGCTTGCTAGTCCCAATAAGCCTTTTAATCCTTCAAAATTTTTTTTGGAACAGGCTAGTTCTTCAAATCTTTAATATTTCTTGGATAAGTTCCAACTTATTTAGAACAAATAATATGCCCAAGATACTCTACTTTGTCTTCACAAAATGTGCACTTAGATCATTTGGCAAACAATTAATTATTATGTAATGCTTCCAAAATAGCTCTACGAAGAGTAATGTGTAAGTCCAATGTTGAACTATAGATCAATATGTCATAAAAAATAATCTTTGTAAATAAGGTTCCAACATATTATTCATTAAAGCTTGAAAAGTAGCAAGGGTATTAGTTAAACTGAAAGGCATTAACTTTAACTCGTAATATCCATAATGAGTTTTAAAGATTGTTTTCTCTACATATTCATCACACATCCTTAACATGAGATAGCTTGACCTCAAGTCCAATTTTGAGAAGAACTTTGATCCATTCAACTCGTCCATCAATTCATCAATGAGAGGTATTAGAAACTTTTTTTTGTATTGTAATGTTGTTCAGCTGCCTGTAATCCATGCGAAACCTCTATGTTCCATCCTTCTTCTTAACTAGTATAACTGGTGATGTAAAAGGGCATTAATTGTGCTAGATAATGCCATTTGACAATATTTTCTTTACCAAATTCTCAATTTCCTCTTTATAAATGAAAGAACTCCTGTAAGGTCTGATGTTAATTGGTTACACCCTTGGAACAAGAGGAATTTTATGATATAGTCTCCTCACTGATGGTAATTGCTTAGGTTCATCGAAGATAAACTGAAATTCTTTCGACAATTCCTTTACTTTTGTATTTTCAATCTTCTTGTTTGGTTTTTCTGAGACTGTTATTGAAAACAATTGCTAAACAAAATCAAACAAATTAAGTTTAAATTTTTATGAACTTTAATTGTTATTATCATCTTTAATATAACTTCTTCCACTATCTCTTTTAACTCTATTGGTCTTTTTTCTTTTCTAAAAAAGATCTTCATCTTGATAAAATCAAATAAGATAAGAGAATACCTTCTTAACTGATCTATTTTTATGACCATGTCACAACTTCCCAAATGTAATAACTTCAAATAAGCTTGAAGTTGGTACCCTTGCATAAACCATGATTGTATTTGCTATTGTTATTTCTTTTGCTTTATATTTCTAATACACCAGCTTATATTCTAATGTTTTCCCTCCAATTACAATTGTTATAACTACTTTATTCCAACTACGAACAACTAACCACTTTAATAATTAACTATCTCACAACTAACTAATCTCACACGATCAAATTAGCTAGTTTGTTTCAACTATTATCTTGACATGTCTTTCATATTCTGCACATGCTTAAATCTCCATCCTTTTTTTTTTTATTGAAGATTGGTAATAGAGTGTGTCTCTCAAATCAAAACTCAAAATCTTAAAATCACCTATTTGAAACCCTAAACCCTTTACTATCGCTTCTTTTAAATCCTACAACATGAAAAAAAAATGTTATTTAAAATAAAGGAAGGAAAGATGCGGCTAGAGGAATTGACAGTTTATGAAGTTAATTACATACCAAGATCGCTTTTGAATATGGAGGGGAATTGATGTCCGGTGTAGAGATCAAAGCTTCGGTTAAGCATAAAATTGTAAATATTAGTGAGATTAGGGTTAGGTATCGGTTTGATGATTTCATAGCCATTGATATGCGTACTAGATGAGGGGATCAAACTAAGAAGGGAAATCAATAGATTGAGAATTGAATTTTAGAGAGGGGGATTTTTTAATTTTCAAGGTTTATAAAAGGGAGAAGGTTCTAGATTAGTTGAGGGTTTATGAAATGGTGACATGAAATAAAAAGGGCCAATGAGAGGAGAGAAAATGATACAAAGGTGAAAGATGATTGGTTAAGATCTATTGGTGTTCAGAGAAGGAATAAGCTTTATATTGACGTGTAAGAAATGGAGGAGTGTGGGGTATAAAGATATTTACAGCTGTTTTTGCATTGAATGTTCAGTTGATGTTAAATAAATGACTTGTCATTAAAAAAGTAAGTGGAAGGTCTAATTAGAACCAAGGATCTTTCTATACATTATAGCCAAATACAACATGACACGACACCTTATTGCAAATTTCAAAAATAACATTTTCAAACCATGATACTTTCTCTTAATGTAAATGATTAAGAGGATAAACATAATAGCATCACCGACTAGTAACTATAAGTTTAACATGAAGCAATAAGGTTGATGAAGCATATAATTCAAGAAGAGATTTCATATGAAAATTACAAGAGTAAAGCAAAGGATCACCTAACACAATATTTGGAAGGAAAGCCTATGAAGCAGAACAAAAATTTGGATGGATGAAATCCATCGTTTCGGGAAAAATAAAAGGAGGAAAATGGTCAAAATATTTTCATACATGTGCCATGAATTTGGTTCTCTAAAAAACAGAAGGAAATAAAGTTAAATGTGTGATTTCAACAATACTATAAACAATTAAAGTAATTTTTTTAACTGTAAAGACTCATAATAATAAGAAAAATCAAGAAAAAAATCTCATACTCACGGAGCCTTGACCCATTCCTTTTCCCTCGTTGCTTGATTAATCAGGTTTAGAAACCCTTGATTGGATCAGTTGCTAACAATATCAGAGGTTTTTTTTCTTCAAAAGAAAACGTTGTTGTAAATTGGAGAGGATAAGTTAGTCATGATAAATTAATTTTTGGAAAGACTCGCGAGGGTTTGTTCATTTGTTTATATAACATTATTTAGTGTAATTTTAGTTTAGCGGGTCTCACGCCACTCATTAGATGAATTTGGAGACTTACTAGGTAACTTCATGATATCTTAAAAAATTCAAATAGTCTAGGACAAAGGATCCCGGGTTGGCTAATCAGTTAATCAATTGGTCATAGCAATCTCATCCATTTTCTCTAGCCAAGGTAGTTGATAACTTATACTTGATACTTGGTAGGCTAAGGTGCTTGTGACTAATACCTGCAAAAGATCCCCTGTAGTGGAGGTAGGGACTCTCCGATGCTTAAATAAATATCTTTATAGAGAAAGGAAATACAATAATATTTTAGAGAGAGATGCTATGAAAATATATATATGTAGTAGAGAATGAAGATTCTGAATCTATATTCTGAAGGTCTCATAGTATATTTATAACTCATGAGTTTTGTCCTTTTATAGAGAGGAGTGACTAGATTGTAATTTCATCTTTATGACATTTTAAGTTGTATTGTGAGTTGTATTCCACTTATTTTATCCAACAAAAAGATGGAGACATGACGAGCCATGAAAGATTTTAATACACCTAATGGTATTGACAAAATGTAGATTTGTTTAATTAAGCTTATTTGTTGAGAAATAAATTCTTTAAGATTTTAGAAAAAAATCTATGGAATTAATGGTGTTAGATTCATGTATTATGTTTGAATCCGTGGGTGTAGCGAATTTGGCCATGCCCGAGCTATGACAACAAAAATCCTCAGGCTCGACACTTTCAGAAAACAGGTGTCAGACCCACCTTATTGGCATGAAAGTTCATCAGGCTAAGCTATTAGGCTCGGCAACACCTATTGGACCCAAAAGTTAGGTTTGGCAGGCGTCAGACTTAGGTTGCGCCTGGGCCTAGCGTACTACCGGGCCCATATGTTGGGTTTGATAGATGTTGTCACACCCAAACATGGAACTGGTGCTGTCAGTCCTTAACATGAGTCTGGTATTGGCCAGACTCGACGCTCCAGAGGCTTAGCACACTGCAAAGCTCAAGCATGGCTGGGTGTGGCTAGCGCCCGACCCAACACATCTAAGCTTGACATAATATTGAGTTTGATATTGGCAAAACTTAACGTGCTTGAAATATTGTCAAACCCAATCATGATTGAGTTTAGTTAACAACAAACTCAATTAGCTCTTGAACTTGATTTTGGTCAGACTTAAACGTGTCTCTATTAGAGTATGTTTATATTCACGCATGCTAGTTCACTGCACCAGTAATTAAAAAAATTATAACCATATATTTTTTTTTATTCGATATTTTTTAATAAAAATATATAAAGATACACACAAAATCTTGTTTCATCGGAACGCATCCGGTCAGTAAGAATATCTTTTCCCAAAAAGTAAAAGATAACAACTTTATCACTTAATTTTTGCCGCTAGCACTGTACTTTTCTTAGTTTCTTCTTACTATTAATTTGACGCGCTTTCAGGGTTAAGACCACCACGATCACAATCGAAGGGGTACAGGGTCAGATCCACATGTCCGGTCAAACATTCCAGAACCCATCATAATCGTCGGTGGTGCCAATATTTGCCACCTTCATGGCATTTGGAATGGCTGCTTTCAGTCTCTTGTCCCCCATTTCTCCGTGTGTAAACAGGTGGACTCTCATATTCATCCTCGCTTCCAATAAATCCGGCATGTAGAATTCTAGTTTCAAGCGATCAACCTGATCGGAAAAAGGGGTTAGAAAACAATCTTTTTTATTGAACTATCAATGGCTATTCATGAGAATATATATATATATATATATATATATATATTAACATGAAATTGTAGCAGAACTGAATATTCAAAAGTGAGAATTTGTTGGCCTCTGAAAAGTGGGTTGGGTTCCTCGAGTCAATCTAGGTACATTAGTTGGTCCAGCCTGTCCGTACTCCGCACAGTGGCAAGCAATGAAGATGGTTCCGAGATGCTGAAAAATATGAAAAGGATATATGATTTCCAAGATTCCAGGAGATGGGTTGAATTTTTGTAGTCGGGACGCCCACTTGTGCTTCATATGTTTTTAATTCCTTGTATATCGCTTTATGGAATGAAGATAGGCTTCCCCTATGCGGAAGTTGCATATAATTAATTGAGGTTGTCGATTAGGAAAGAGGTGTCTGTCTCTCACTGATTATAATAATTGAGTAAAAAATCATCAACCAATCACCTCTTCACGGCCCTTTACGTTACATCAGCTTTTCTTTAGTCGTATTCAGAACTCGCATTTCCTCAGTAAGATTCTGGGGAAAAAAAAAACATGCACCGGCACTCAATGTTTCTCCATCGATCTTCGAGAGGTTTCAAGCTCGAGCTTCCTCGCTATTAATATCCATCTCGAAGTCAGCAATATTTGCAAATTAATGATGACTTGCAGAGAATACATTCTATGTTTATGATAATAAATAGTTTGAAATAACCAGCAAACTATACATTGAACATGAACCGGAGCTTGATTTCATTGAGAAGGAGCCTTTCTCAGAGGAAACTCACCGGTACAATCCTTGTAAGAGTAGATTTTCAAAGCCTATTACGCAGTATAGCTTATCTGTCATCTGTATTTTCCTGGCTATCAAATGAACACCTTTAGACCAAATATCAAACGATAATTCATATCATGTGATAGTCAGGTCATGGTATTTAATTATCATTGTACTGTGAGATGTGAAATCTTGTCGATAGGTTTGTCACCTTTTTCTTTTCTTTTTGATCGACATGGTCTGTCACTTTTGGACACTGATCGATTTTGCAAGCGATGTTTCTCCATTTTGATGTGTGTATCTGCTGCTTGATTTTCATTTTCTTCTTTTATTTTTTAATGGGAACAATTAATCCATAGCTATCTTCAATGTGACAGAGAGAGAGAGAGAGAGAGAGAGAGAGAGAGATGAAAGTCATTGCAAGATCACAATCTTTTGTGGGGACTAAGGTTATAATGATTCCTTTCAATAATTCAATTAATATTAGATTAGTCGGATTCATGTCTTGGACGACACTTTTATTACTGTCTACACGATCCACTGTGATGCGAAAACTTTTGCGGACTGTCAATTCTTGGAAGTCATCATCAAGCACCAAAAAAGCTCGTCGGTTATGGAGCTCCATCAATCATGCGCTCCATAGCCATTTAATTAGTGTAACGTACTCGATCCTGCAAAACTTGACAAGGGATCGATGGGAGCTTTCCTTGATTTCAACGCTGCCCTGCCTTATCTCCTGGTGAGATTGCAACTACTTCGCAACAATGGCGATATTAAAATTAATCTTATGCCGATTTTTTTGTTCTGATTCTGATTTTTGGAGAATCTTAAGGGTTATATACAAATGTTAACGTCCAAGTAGCGACTTTCTATGATCATGGATTCATGATAGAGGTAATTCTTTTGAAGTGTGCTCAATTGAACCAAATATAATAAATTAAATATACGATACCATCTTTTTTATATCTCTTGAGCTTTAACATAATCTTCTAAAATCTCCAATAAAGATTGTTATTGTGTTTGTGTGCGACACATTCTCACGTCTAGATTTAAATCGGATACTGCGCTAAATTCCCAACTCACTTTCCGGGAAGCTTAACATGGTTGTTGGCACTGTATCGGTTCCAAAAGCCATTCCCAGCAATCAAGCAACTCTAGGGAACAGAAAGAGCATCTGATTAAAATTACATTTCCTTTTAAGTTAGAAGGGAAAACTTTCCTTGGAACCAATTTAAGCCAGAGTCAGGTATGAGAAGGTGATTTTCCATGCAATAGGGGCTGATCATCCAATCTGATCATGACTAACCCATTTGGCTCCATTATATGTAGCTGCTGAAAATCCATATGGTGATTTCAAGGTACATGAGAAACCAGCGACACCCATTCAGCCATTCCGTAGGTAATCCTGTTTATGGGCGGATATATAGAGATTTTTTGTAGTAATTATTATTCCACTGGTGTGAACGAAATTGTTACAAAGCATTATTAGAACATTACAAAGAGAAAAGAGGACACAGACTGCCTCTTAAAACATTGACCAAACAAACTACAACAATAAAGCATGTTGTCTACACACCTAAAAAACCATCTTCCCTATTCAACCACCTTAGTAGGTAAGAAAGGGACTGAACATGTTCAGTTGAATAATCAACCTCACAGTAAAAAAAAGGGCCTAAACAAGCAGCGAGATCACTCTTTTGATACAGATGGGTCTTGAACATAGCTTAGGATTTAATAACCATGCAAAAACTGATTAGAAAAAACCCTCCTGCAAAATGAACACCGCAGCAAATAAGCTTATATGTAAGGATAGAAGGTGGTGGTGCATTCCATGCCTTGTCTACTTTTGGAAAGATGGCTTTGAGCTGTGTGTGTGTCTATATATTCTGATTATTTATGGTGTCTTCAAAGTTTCCACCAGCAGCAAAGAAACTAATGGGACCATCGTATGAACTGAAGTCGGAGCTTATTTTTCACATGAAATACTGGAAAGCTGAGCGTAAAGTCTTCACTAGATCCTTCACTGACATGTTGAAGTCTATATCCATCTGCAAAAATTGAATATGTTTTTTATTAGCATTTGACAAATGAGAAGACGCATACATAAACATGTTAAACTGGATGTTTAAAAGGAATGGTTGAGGACAGAACTTACCTGTGCAATAATAGTAACATCAAGAGCACAAGTCCCAAATGTAAGGACACTGCTATTGATAACTGATAGGTGGAGTTTCTCAACTTCAGCCACTGTTTTCTCCAAAACTCCTTTGTTTTTCTTGCAGTGAATTCGTACGAGGACATGTTTGTCGCAGAATCTTGCTTCAAGTTCTGGCAATGTCTCATGAATAGGTCCTTTAGACACATCTGAGGAAGAGTTTTCACCACCCTCATCAACATAGACATGAGATTTCTTCACAATGACCACTGATTCCATGGTTTTCCTTTTTGTTTGTTCCTCAAGTGTCTTAACTCTCTCTTGCAATTGTTTCAAGTACTTGATAGCATCTCCTAGAACAGAAGCTTTATCCATCTAAAGACAAACATGCTCCCATATATAAGTTACCGCAGACGCCAAGATTGGAAATCATAAAGTTATCAGGAATGGTAAATAAAGGATTATCTAAAATAAATTTGATACCTTTTTTAGTCCAGGAACTACAGCAGATAAAGCTATGAATCGTTGACTGAGCTTCTCCCGCCGCTTCCTTTCTGCTATAATGTGATCTTGACTTTGAGAAAGTCTAGTACCGTTCGCGCTAATCATCTTAGGTCCTTGGGAGGCCTTGAATGCATAGTTTTGGTTCCCAAAGGAATCTTGAGAAACTACCATGTCAGAAGGGAGATTGTTGATGCTCTTAGAAAACAGTGCCTCCTCTTTAGGCTTCATCAATCCCATTTGATTTGCGTGGTTGGAATTGACAAAGGAAAGAATGTTAGGAGAAAAAGCAGGTTGTGGGTTTGACAAATGATCAGTTCTCAGTTGTTTTGTTGGTCTAACACTATCCATGGAGGTTTTGAGGTTGAAGTTTTGGTGAGAGAAAGAGTGATGTATGTTCTCTCCAAATGCAGCAGCAAATGGTAGTAAGCTGGTATCATCAAGAGAGTTCATGAACCACTGGTTGGTGAAGCTTGAATCCTCCATTCCCTATGGGCCAATAGTATTTAAATTTCAGAATCTGAAGAAATTCCTGAATTACTAACAACAAGCTTCCAAATTCCTATATCTGATAATTAAAGTTCAGCAACCATCACAAAGTGCTCTTACCAGTTCACATAAAGCTGTAATTGATGAAGTCTCCATGGAAGAAGCTCCTTTCTGATGATGGGAAGAGAACAGGAGAAAATCAATACTGGTGTGGTGAGGCGGTCACCAAATCAGCTGAATTAATTCGATCTAATGAACAATACACAAATCCAAAACTATGCAAATCAACAAACATAAATCGCAGTACTCACACAGGCAAATTAAAGAAGGAGAGAACAACAGTTTCGAATAAAAATATATATAAGTGTTACAGCCTGTACTTATAAGATACAAGTACTTCAGAACTATGATTATATCAGCATTATAAAACCCTGAAGGCTTTATCAGATAAAGATACATACAGAGACCAAAAAATCAGGAATTGGAACAAATGTACAGTCGCATGAACTGTCAGCCTTCGATAGTAAGTGCTCACCAAGCTTTCTATGTCAAACCTCCACTAAAGCAGGAGAGATCCTGCCCTCTTAATTCAACTTTTATGGCTTGTCCACCTCGTGTGTAATAAGCGATGTGAAAAGGCCTTGGGGTTTTGATCACTTTAGGCTGTATTAATTTAATAATTCGATCGATGGCTACATCATGGCAAATTGGAATATTTTAACCTAGTGGGTCGTTTTTGCTGACAAACTAATTAGCCTCCATGAAATCATTTTTGTTGTTTTGCAGACTTTATGAGATTGATTACCAACTAGCCGTTGAAATTTTCATTCAAGGTTTGCTAATTACAGATCATTGATTATTTTATTTAAAAATATATTAAAATAATATATTTTTAATTTGTTGAAATTCATTCTTTATATCACCATATCAAAAAAATATCTGAAAAAATAAAAATAAATATTAATTTAAGACTTAGCCGAGCGTTAGCAAAGCTAGATTCTCATAGTGAGGCGCTTGGAGTTAGCCAAGCGAAGCCCTATGTGCTATAATGCTGAGCCAAGGACGCCCCGCCTTATCTATAGAAGCAGTCAACGAAGCCAATATTATTTTTGTTGAATTTTATTTTCATTCAGATAACTTTTTAAACGCACTTAAACATTAATTATATATTGAGCTTGATTAATTTTTATTTTTAGAGTTTCATTGCATTTAAAATACCAACAGTTTATTGTATAGTTTTTAAAAGATGCTTATAAATATGTAACCATATTAAATTCACGAAAAAAAATGTGTAACTTTAATAAAACCTAAAGAAAAATAGTCTTAGAATATTTACTTACGAAACGATCCAAGTAAGCGACCATGCAAACAGTAAGAAACCCGTGTGAAGGAAACGTGCAAGTATTTGCTTAAAAATGTCATATGTGGTAGGTTCAGCTTGGAACTTTCCTTTGACTTTTTTTTTTATTTATTTTTAAGCCAATAAGACAACGACACCTGTTGCTATGCTGGGCCTGTGAAAAAACGACCCATAAAGAGGTAGGCTCATGATTACGAGTGAGGACCCATAACGATGTGCCAAAAAGTAATGAGTTTTTGACCGGTTAGCAGCATGATTGTTTGCCGCACGAAACGCTGTAGGGTTAAAATTTATTTTATATATATATATTTTTATACCAAGAATAAATTTTTTAAAATTAAAAAATATAATTTAAATATATATTTAAATAACAAACACTTTGAAAAATAATCCAAGAGTATAAACTTAAGAATTAATCAAGGGCAACATGAGCTAATAAAATAATAATTAAATGTGGACGACAAGCTTGAAATGGATCTGCAAAAATCTCTAATTCCCAGCGGATCAATGGTTGAGTCCAGGCCTTGAAATGCTGGTAACAAATATTGGCTATGGGGTTTCGATTTCTGCTTGCTATTGCCAACCTGTGAAAATGATCTGAGAACCTTCACACGGCTTGTACATTGACAATGCGATCTCCTTTGTCCTTTCTGTAAGGATTAATTATAATTTATTTATTTATATTTATATTTATATTTATATATATATATATATATTGAAGGAAGAGAAGGAGGGCACACAGGGTATAAACAGAACAAAGAAGTAGTCGGTGCTTGCTTGTTTTAAAAAAGTGTCATTTTTTCAAACTGCCAGCGCCAAATGTGACAGTTGAAACTCAAAGTAGTTTAACATTAATTTTTAAAAACTATTTTATTCTTATTCTTAGTTTGTTACAAGTGAGGTTAAAAATAATTTTTTAAT
>Ga0325404_1001444_pt1 | contig 25197 bp, 25 predicted proteins | sample PopdelMetagenome_18_FD_205664 | JGI IMG/M metagenome (GOLD analysis project Ga0325404, IMG submission 205664) | Populus deltoides microbial communities from Bellville, Georgia, United States - Xylem-Control-R1 | ecosystem: Host-associated > Plants > Phyllosphere > Stem > Wood/Secondary xylem...
ACATGGCAAACCTACACACGTCAAGAAGTGGAGAGGGAGGTGGCTCATAGTAAGATATAATAGAACAGTCATCCCTGAAGATATGATGCAAAAAGTCTGGGGTTATGCCTACTACTAAAGAGTACCTCCTTATGAGGTGAACAATAAGCCTCGTTTAAGCTCGAATAAGGAAAAAACATGTGTTATGTCATCACCAATCCTTGTTGCAAAGTATGCATCTTTTTTATCTCTTGTTTTTATACATCTAAATATTCATTTCTGACCTTAGTTTTGTGTAAGGTTAATATTTGAATGAGAAAAAGAAACTTCAACGAAGTCTGCATAGGAGAGCTTATCTGCATCAAAGAGGGGATCTCCATCTCTTAACTTGAATGGATCAAGGATTGGATAGGAGATGAAAAACAATCCTATCAACATAGATATGTTTTTTTTTCTTAAAAAAAACAATGGCGAGAGTCGTTATTCACATGGAAATGAAGGCCAAAGATAGTAAGGGAGGGTTAACCGAAGCTGACCCTCCTGAAATGATTGTGGGTACTGCTCCTCATTTCAATTGAAAAGGCGTTTCCACCATTATGAATTTTGGCATTGTAGCCTTAGTTGTAGATACATCTCTTATCATTGCACTGTCAATGCCCTTACCCCTTATTTTAACTACAAAGGCCTCTTTAGCTGCTGGGACTTCTACCGAAGGTGTTTTTCTAGGAGCTGGATAGTCTAGGTTAGAGGATGTTTTTGCTAACCTTATCCTTGGTCGAGCCTCCCTACTTTTTCCCTACTTTGATCGAGGAGGAAAGGCAGTCCATATAGGTTATCCTGGGTAGGAAGTCTAGCTTCAAGGAGGAGGATCTAGAGGTGTTGAAACACTTGAAGAGGCTTTTAACCATTCCTTCAAACATCTTGATAATGTATTATGAGAGCTACTCCTGTTATTTGGCTATTACTAGACAAATGGCTCTTTATGTAAAAAGCTCTCTTATTTGATCTCACTATTTTAGTTTATCATTACTATTTCTAACAATCATTTGTCTTTGGTAGATTGTCATGATGTGCGCTCAATTTAAAAGGTGTTGGATGATTGAGAGGAGCTAAGTGAAGAAAGCTATTAACAAACATAAGGCATATCATAATGTCCTTCAAAGGCTAAGAGATAAGAAAGCTATAGTGGAGGTTGAGTCGAAGAACCTCAAGATAGCCTATACAAGTTTAAAGGATGATATGAGAGGCCCGGTCTTTCAGCTTAGCTTTATTAAAAAAGAGATATATCTGGCTTATAATGAAATGGACTCCCTGAAGTAGGGATGAAAGAGATGAGAGAATCCTAGGATGCTCTGGGGTTGAGTTTTTTGTTGCTACAGAAAAAGTCCAAAGCTCTTAGATGAAGTTATAGGCTCTTAAAAAATCTTCTATGGAGTTCTAAGAGTTTTTTAGAGGGTCTACAACACTAAATGAGACAGTTGGGGTCAAGATTTTTCTTGCCATGTCCAACCTATATTTCTTGAACTCTTGAAAATCATTAGGAGTATCTTGCATATAATATCATTATCTTGGATGACAAGCTCTGGGTTGCTACCTACATTTTGGACATGTTTTTATGGATCTATTATACCATCATAATTATCCAAAGTTATCTTCAAGGAGATATATTTTTTAGGGATGAGCGTGTGCAAGACTCATCTAGATAAATATGATCTTTGCATATAGCATCACCCTTTTTTAGAAACGTGTTTTTTAAAAAAAGAAATTTTATTCCACTTCATATCCAAACAACGTGGTTGACATTGAATTGACAAGACATGCAGTGTGTCACATGCGTATCTAATCGTAAGGCCACTTTTCTTTTTTTAAGTTAATTTTGATAGTTGGACAGTGATTGTTTTTTAATTTTTTTATTATAAAAGATATTAAAATAATATTTTGAATTTTAAAAGAAATAATTTTTAATATTAATACATCAAAATAATTTAAAAATAAAAAAAATAATTTAAAGTTAAAAAATAATTTTTAAAATTTTTTCAAAATGTAAAAATAAATAGGTTATTACATCAAAAGAAACTTTCGTTGGCAAAGAAATACGAGGAAAAAAATTGTTCAAACCACTTTTAGAAAAACAATATGGTTTAATAATAATAATAAATAATATTTATGATTGGTAAATTGTAATTTTAAAAAAAATTGATAGAAACAAATTTAAAAGCTATTTAATATTTAAATTAAAAAAAATATTAAATTTTACTCCTACACGAATAAATGTTATGTTGTTATACTAACTTTACACTACAAAACTAAATGCTCTATTTTTATATCAATTAAAAGTTTGACATAAGGTAAGATTAAAATTGTTTTGAAAAGATAAAAGAAATTACATGTTTTATATATAAGAAAATATTTTTTACTATTAATAAATATTTTTTTAATAGATGCATGTGATTTTTTAAAATGTTTTTGTTGGAAGCAAAAAATTTCCTGGAAACAAATTATTTTAAAAACATTTTGTGTAACATCAATATATATGCACATTGAATTCTTCACATTTTTTAGAATATGGGAATCTCAATCACTTTGTTACATAGTTTTAAAACCCGGCTGACCCGGGGCTAGAACCGAATCAGATTTTAAAAAAATAAAGGTAGTTAAAAACCCGGCTGACCCGGTGATATCGAATCAATAAATTTGAATATTGGAGATATATATATATATATATATATATATATATATATATATATATAAAAGAAAAATAAATATATTTTAATTTTGGAATCAATTTAATTTAATTAATGAATTTTTAAAATCAATCAATTAATTATTCATACTACCTCCTGCCAAGTCATTCTTTTAATTTGACTAAAAAATTATATTTTTGAATTCTACAAACATATTGGTACATAGAAATGTGGTTTTTTAAATTTGATAAACTCTTTTTAAAGGCGTGTCTTTAAACTTCTACATAGTACTGGAAAAGATATTATTTTTATTAGTTTGATATTGACAGAAATCAATTAAAAAACAATCTTTCTCTTTTTTTTTATTTTTTCTTTACAAATTCTTTATTTACATTCATCAGAAAAAAAAAACATAAATTCTTAAAAAACTTGTAGAAGTTATTGCGTTTTAAGGCTTTGCTATATCTTAAAAAGACATTCCTTTGACACTGCAACAAATATAATGATAGCAATTAATGAATCACCACTCGTGTGTCTTCCTCTTTTACAACAGAGGATTCAGGACATTTAATATTGTTTCCATTAATAAAAGAGAATTGTGATTTAAAACTACAGATAAATATATAGTCAGGGATCAGATATCCAAGTTAGTAAATTGATTTAGTTATGCTTAAGAAACATTAAAAATCAAGATAATTGTTTTTTGATAACTTGAAGATCACAAAAGTTTTTATATTAAATATTGAGTTTACATAATGCATATGTTGAAATTTTTGGGATTTAAGATTGTATTAATGGTTGTTTTTCAAAATATTTTTTATTTGAAAAAGTATTAAAATGATTTATTTTTATTTTTTAAATTTATTCTTGATATCAACACTTCAAAACGATCCAAAATCATAAAAAAAATTAATTTGAAGCAAATAAAAATTTAAAAGCACTTTTTAGATGTGAAAACAAACATAATCTTATTAGATTGTTGGGCAACCTAGAGGTTGCGAGTCAATTATTATTTTTCTATTAAAATAATACTGTTTAGTGTTTTTTAAAAATAAAAATAAAATTGATCTAATTAGATGTAATCAGGTCAACCATTTGAAACAATTATGTTTGACAAGTAAAATGATATATTTTTCTATCTAAATTGAAATCTTGCCCTAGACAAATTTTAAATTGTGAGTTTTTTAATCAATATGTAAAAGACTCGAGTTTAATAATTATAATTTATAATTGCATAATTAAACTAATAAAAATTCAGAATTTATTAACTTATTAATTTTATTAGGGTGCTTGAGGCATATCAACTAGAGTTTTCAAAAATTCAGAATTTTTTTTTTGCATTAAATTAAAAACATTTTATGTTTTTTTGACCATTTTCATGTGCTTATGTTAAAAGTGGATTTTAATAAAATAAAAAAAAATATTATTTTGATGTATTTTCAAATAAAAAATACTTTGAAAAGCAACTACGATTAATACAATGTTGTCCTTTGCTTCCATATGTGCATGAGTGTGCTCACAAAAATGAATTGGGATTGTGGTGTCCAATATTTTAACACTTTGATAGAATGTTTGGAATTCTCTAAATTGAATTGAATTCAAAGGTTTTAATAAAATCTTATGTTTGAATTTTTTTCGGTGTTAAGAATTAAATTTCAAATGAAATTTAATCTTTACAAATACTTAAAAAATAAGTCAGAGAATAACCTCTCTTATTACAATTCCAAATACAAAAAAATTAATGCTAAATTAACTTTTTTCTAAAATACTCATTTTCCCATATCTGTTTTTAAAGACTTTTGAAAAAATAAGATGAAAATAATGAGGGGAATATATAAAATAAAATGAATTGAATTTTATATTTTCAAAACATGTGAATTCAATTTATTTATCTATTAAATTCAAATCAAATATTGAAATTGCATTCAATTACAATAAAAAAAAAAAACAACCTAATGGATTATAGTGGAGATATGTCAATGGCTTTTCCTATATTTTTTTGGAGAAAGATTTACCGTATGAACTATATATATATATATATATATATATATATATATATATATATATATATATATATATATATATATATATATTGTAAACTCTTGGTTATAAATATTTTCAAGGTTATTAAAATATGATAAATTTTACTGATAGTAAAATGGATAAAATTATATTAAAGAAATCTAAATCAAGTTAAAAATGGTGAAATTAATGAAATGAAAAGTAAATATAGTGCTAAATTGTTAGAAAGGAAAATTTATGAGAACAAAATAAATACGTAAGACCAAACACTACTAGAAAACCGGCGAAAACCAATGGAATTACTGGCGGATTTTTTCCGTCGGTCATTATTACCGACAAAAATAATTTCGTCTCAAAATCTGTCGGTATATATCGACGGAATGTTTCCCTACTTTTATCGAGGAGGAAAAGCAATCCATAAAGGTTATCCTAGGTAGGAGGTCTAACTTCAAGGAGGTTGATCTAAAGGTGGTGAAACACCTGAACAGGCTTTTGACCATTCCTTCAGACATCTTGATAATGTATTATAGAGCTATAATTGTTATTTGGCTATTACTAGACAAATAGCTCTCTATATAAGAAGCTCTCTTATTTGATCTCATTATTTTAGTTTATCACTATTGTTTCTAACAATCATTTTTTTTTGTAGATTTTTATGATGTGCATTCATTCTAAGAGGCGTTGGATGGTTTAGGGGAGCCAAGTGAAGAAAGCTATTAATAAGCACAAGGCAGGCCATATTGTCCTTCAAAGGCTAAAAAATGAGAAAGTTGCAGTGAAGGTTGAGTTGAGGGACCTCAATATCACTTATACAAGTTTGAAGGATGATATGAGCGGCCAGGTCTTTCAGCTTAGCTTTATTAAAAAGAAGCTATATCTTGTTTATAATGAAATGGACTCCCTGAAGTAGAGGATGAAGAAGATGAGGGAATCCTAAGATGCTCTGGGGGTGAGCTTTTTATTGCTAGAGAAGAGGTCCAGAGCTCTCGTATGAAGTTATAGGCTCTGAAAATATCTTATATAGAGTTCTAAGAGTTTTTTAGAGGGTTATAACACTAAATGAGACAGTTAAGGCCAAGATTTTTCTTGTCATATCCAACCTATATTTCTTGAACTCTTGAAAGTTGTAGGGATTATCTTAAATATAGCATCACTATTTTGGATGACAAGCTCCGAGTTGTTATGAATATTTTGGACATGTTCTCGTGAATTTGTTAAACCATCATAGTTGTCCAAGTCATCTTCAATGAGATATATGCCTTAGGGACGAGTATGTGCAATACACGTCTAGATAAATGTGATCTTTTTATCTCATGAGTGTCGCACGTCACCCGCACGGCGTTGGCTAGCGATTTTTTGTTATGATTGATTGGTTCGTTGGCAGTCGCCACCTAGTATTTCATTGAAAGGTTACTAGGAAACCCGGATGTACTGGTCTTGTCAGAGATTCACAGGTAAGGAACTAGTTGTGGTTAGGGAAGGTATTAGCACCCCTAACGCACCCTACCTGAGATAAGTTGCTTCGTGGCTTTGATGTGTTAAAGAAGTTTTAATAATTTTCTTTTCATCAAATATTAGAAATACAACTTACGTGTACGTTTATAATTCTTGACCGTGAGCAAATCAAAATATTAAATTCTTTTTTATTCTTTACAATTTTATCATAAAAAAAAAAAAACATGCATAAAACAAATATAAACACACACATACACTTTTACTAATATTTTTCTTTTTTTTCTTACACGCTCCAAATTATACAAATTCAAAAACAACTAAACAAAAACATTATATTAAAACACTTTAAAAATTACAAAACAGGCCCCCAAAAATCCATAACAGTGCTGGGAAACCTTCTGGACCTGTATGAACAGTGGCGGCGCATCTTCTCCACACGCCACCGCCACTGGCGGTGCGTGGGTTCACGCGCCACTGTAAAAATCCTAGAAAACGGGTGGGTCTTGCTCAGCTTCTTCTCCTCTTCCTTTCCCTGCCGGCGGTGAGAATCCCCGTCACCTGTAAAAAGGAGAAAAACACACAAATGGCAATTGATTTTATTTCTTTCTTTTTTAGATCTGTTTCGGTCTCTTTTTGGATCTGCTTCCCCGCGGGTCCTTCTTTGGTTTCCGTCTTCTCCTCTGCTTCGGGTAGTTGCCAGCAAGAAGGAGGCATGGGATCTGGTTGCGAGTCTACCGGCGGTGCTGCAGTGTCTCCGCTGCAGTAAAAGGCTGGTCGGCGAGAGCTGAGTCTCTGTTTAATAGAGACAGGAGCAGCTGAAAGAGTAGAGGAGGAAGGAGCGGCGGTCTGATCTGGGTCCGTAGGGGATGCTGCTGCTGACGGCGGAGACCGGATGAGAGGAGAGGGATGATGGAGAGGGAAAAGGGAGGCTGGTTCGTCTGGGTAAAAATGGAGATGGGAGACAGTGGGGAGAAGAACGGGGCTATTGGGTCTGTCGGGTTAATGTTGGAGGAAAAGAGGTTGGTTTAGGTGGCAGCCGAGAGAGGGATGAAGGGAGGGTTGTGTCTGGCGACTGAGGAAGGAGAAAATCAAAAGTGAGGGGCTCTGTGTTGTTGGTTGAAAGAGGAGAAGAAGATGGTGAGCGGCGGCTTGGGAGAGAAAATGAAAGCCACCGGGGGGGCGGTTGTTTCTGGTTTTTTTTTTTTTTTTACAAAGGGGCTGTGAGCGGCCACTTGGGGTGAGGGAGAAGAAAAGGTCTTCTGATGGGGGGCGGCTTCTCTTTTGTTTGGCCGGGTTGGGTAGAGATGAATTTTAGGGTTAGGTTTTTTGTGTTTTTTCTCTAAATGTGCAAAATTGCTCCCCTCTGTATGTGTTATAGAGACTAGTATTTCTAGGTAAAAATATTGCTAGGTTTTCAAACTTGGTCCCTCAACTTCTTTCTTTTTTTGTAAATTTGATTTTTTTTCTTATTTTTTTTGGATTTTTCTTATCAACATCAACTTGAATGAGGAAAATCGGTGATTTTAAAAATAACGCGTTAAAAGTCGAACGCGTTCTAAAAACCTTTGAAAATTTAAATTCTTTTGAGACGATGCTAAAAATGCTAAAAACGATGCAAATATATATAAAAAAGTATTTTTTTTTTGGATTTTCGTTGTTTTTCGCTATTTTTAGATTTTTCTAAAAATTTATCAAAACATGGGTCAAAAATTGGGTAGCAACAGATGCCCCCTCTTTACAATGCTTACGAAGCAAAACTCCTCAATGTTTTGCATGGTAAGCTTTGTAAAGAAAACTTGTCTTTTTGTCTTCCTAACTTGCTCAATATCCACTCATCTAAAGACTCATTTTTTTTAATGTTTCTTTCTCTTTTCCTTCTCCTTTCTTTTTCTTCTTTCTCTCGTTCTCTCTTCTTCTTCTTTTTTTCTTTTTTTCATTAACCTGAGATCCCATCCGGCGATCCTCTTGAACCAAAACTAAAATCTGCGTGGTTGGGCTAACCTGAGATCCCATCTGGCGATCCCTTTAACCAGAATCAAAATCTGTGTGTGGTTGGGCTAACCTGCGATCCCCTTTAACCAGAACCAATATCCTGTGTGTGGTTGGGCTAACCTGAGATCCCATCCGGCGATTTCCTTTAACCAGAACCAAAATTTATGTGAGGTTAGGCTAACCTGAGATCCCATTTAGACGATCCCCTTTAACCAGAATCAAAATCTGTATGGTTGGGCTAACCTGAGATCCCATCCAGCGATCCCCTTTAACCAGAACCAAAATCTGTGTGGTTGGGCTAACCTGAGATCCCATCCGGCGATCCCCTTTAACCAGAACCAATATCCTATGTGTGGTTGGGCTAACCTGAGATCCCATTTGGCGATCCCCTTTAACCAGAACCAATATCTTATGTGTGGTTGGGCTAACCTGAGATCCCATTTGGTCGATCCCCTTTAACCAGAACCAAAATTTATGTGGATGGGCTAACCTGAGATCCCATCCGGCAATCTCCTTTAACCAGAACCAATATCCTGTGTGTGGTTGGGCTATCTTGAGATCCCATATGCCGATCCCCTTTAACTAAAACAAATATCTGTGTGGTTAGGCTAAGTTGAGATCCCCCATCCGGCGATCCCCTTTAACCAAAACCAATATCCTGTGTGAGGTTGGGCTAACTTGAGATCCCATTCGGCGATCCCCTTTAACCAAAACCAATATCCTGTGTGTGGTTGGGCTAACCTGAGATCTCATCCGGCGATCCCCTTTAACCAGAACCAATATCCTGTGTGTGGTTGGGCTAACCTGAGATCCCATGTGACGATCCCCTTTAACCAAAACCAAAATCTGTGTGATTGGGCTAACCTGATATCCCATCCGGCGATCCCCTTTAACAAGAACCAGTATCCTGTGTGTGGTTGGGCTAACCTAAGATCCATCCGGTGATCCCCTTTAACCAGAATCAAAATCTGAGTGGTTGGGTTAACCTGAGATCCCATCCTGGCGATCCCTTTTAACTAGAACCAAAATCTGAGTGGTTGGGCTAACCTGAGATCCCATTTGGCGATCCCTTTTACCAGAACTAAAATCTTGAGTGTGGTTGGGCTAACCTGAGATCCCATCCGGCGATCCCCTTTAACCAGAACCAAAATCTGTGTGTTCTTCCTGACGGCAGGGTTTGAACTTTCTTCTCTTGTTTTGAGAATTTCCTAATGGTAAAGTTCTTCTCATTTTTCTTCTTGATGATAAGGTTTGATTAAACTTTTCCCTTGATGCTTTTTTTTGTGATTTTACAGGACTGACACCTGTCCTTCCTAATGACTGAAATTAACTGAATTTTTCTTGATGACAAGGTTGGAAAACTTAATGATTCCTGATTGCAGGGTTGACCTGAAGACTCTTCATAATTACAAGGTTGATCTTCTCTCCTTTTTTTTTTGAGATTTTCCTAATGGTAGTGTTCATCTCATCTTTTTCTTATTCCATGATCAAAATCGATTCCTTGTTATCATCAACGCGATGCTTCTTTCTTTTCCATAATCTTGCTGGAAATCATTGAGGATTTTTCCTGTAACAATTCAAAAAAAATCGTGCAATGTTTTGAGGTTAGATGACATGCATACATTCTTGCCTGATTTGGAATATAGGTCCCTCTTTTTTTATGTTCTATTGTCATAAGGTGCCTTTGTTTGCATTCCACAGCCTTCTTTGTCCTTCTGATTTACCGGCTTATCTGTGTGCTAGCCATCCACTCAGCTGTAAGTGTCGTGCCTATCCTAGCCTGTCCGCAATGATTACTCCCCTCGTTGTTTATCAAACATGAGTGTGCCCCTAAGTGTGGTGTTGCTTGATTCATCATGGATAAGCTTAACTGATCATTCATCTTCTGGATTATCTTGAGAATTGTTCTTTCATTGATTGTGCACATCGTGCCAACACCCATCAAGATTGTCAATCAGTCATGAACTTGCCTCAAGTTAAAACAATACTCTCAAGTTGAAAAGGCTCTTTGTTGTATGCTCAGTGTTCTTCTCATTGGATTCCTCTTATCTTGTTGAATCAGATTGCGAAAAGAAATGTATTGGCCTTATCAATGATGTCCAATTTATCACCTATATTTATGCCATGAAGTGTGCCTTTGAGCTTCAAAATATATGGTCCCACAGTCAGTCTTGGTGGTGTGCATCTTTCTGACATTCATTCAACTACAACAATACGATAACATCTGTTATAGCCATGTTTCAAAGGATAACCCAAGATGAAAATATGAAGATGTTCTTCAAGTGCAACATTATTCCACAATCAGTCATAGTGGTGTGCATCTTTTCAACATTCATTTACATTCAATCGTGTGTCCACATCGGTCGATAACCATATTTAAGAAGTTAAACCCAGATAAAGATGTCCTTCAAGTGCAGCACCACTCTCATTTGCTGCTAGAATTCACTAGATCTTGACTATCTTTGAACAATATCGCCCCCGGTGTGATCTAAATGTGCTCGTTCATTGATTATCCATCTTTGAACCACATTATCCCCCGTTCACCTATTCTTTATTTAATCATCTTTCTTTGCCCCCCAGCTGATATGAATACTGTTTGTTTTCCTTCTCAGGGTCCACTATATTGCCTCAAGGTGTCTCAACTTTTCAAGGAGCATTGAGAAGAGTTGATGTATTTCATGTCAAGGATTTCGCAAACTCAATCAATGTTCTTCTTTGTTCGATAATTTTTCTTGTTCTGGAATCAAATCTCATACTTCAAAGGTCATGTCTATTCAAGTCTAATTATTGAAATGAAATCAGAGAGATATCAGTTTTGGAAAAGATCTTTTAAAAATCAAGCTTTTTGGTCAAAGACCCAACACACGTCATTCAATGTAGTAATCCTTTCGTTGTCTTGTATTTTGAAAATAGAAATTGACCCATTGCAAAAGTAAAATAGCTTTTCCCGTGGTTCTTTGTGTCCACTTTAAACTCTAATTTTGGGTATATCTTTTTTATGGTCTGTGATGAGGTGATATTTTTGTGAATTTCAAAAACAAGATGCTCAGGCTTTATCAAGAAAGGTTGTTTCTTTTCTTAGCATTCATTTTATCAACATGCATAATAACCCATAGCTTAATTCATGAAGTCATGAACCCTATAGAAAAGCTCTTCCAGTTTTGAAAGCATCATTTATCGGTTCAGATTGCTTACTTGATCGAAAAGGGCTTTTAAAAGCACATAATGCAAGCTATGGTTCATGGCTATGAAAGAAAGGGAAATTCACAAGCTCAAATAAGGTGTTTGAGGGGTTCAAAGACTTAGGATCAACATCACCTATTCATCGATTCTCTTTCTCTTGTTGTCTTTGTAGAGAAAGTGACATATAACCTTGTTAACTTCAAATATCAGAATTATCTTAACATAGGTCATAAAGCAAATCCAACTTCCTCCTTGATGAATAACCAATCTAATCATTAGAGGCTTTATCATTGATACCAAAAGATAATGTTTGTAACTCTGTATTTTTTCTGGCATTGACTTTTGGCGTATGCTGTGTCTTTTCTTAATTGAAACCTCTTTTCCTCTTTCTAGACTTGATGGGCGTTCTCCTTTCTTGATCTTTGACTTGCCTTTAAGTGTTTGGCAATTTCCGCTCTTTTTTTTTATATAGTCTTCCTCAAAGTTTTCTCACATGCCCCCAGTCTATGGCTTCTTTCTTCTTCTGGCTCTTTCTTAATTATTGAACTTTTGTTCTTAGCCTCTCTTTTATCCATTGATTCTATCAGTGTCTTCAAAATATCTCTTATTTGCCCCCAGTGTGGGGTGTGATCCTAGTAAGGTTTTTTTTAAAAAAAAAAGAAATATTCTAGCAGGCTCAAATGGGGATTACAAGGGATATATATCTTTAGAAAGTGAAGGGATGAACAAAGATGGTGTTTTCTCATTTCAAGCAAGGTCAGTTAGAACCGATAAATTTTGATCTCGTCCATTGTAATGATTTGGACTTGTAAGAATCATGATTCACGAGTCCATAACTACTAAATCCACTACAAGTCATTGTGCATATTGCTAAAATTTAGCTACATGGTATGTGGTTCAATTTCAAGTGTGAATTCAAAATTTGTCTGGTCACCTCATATTGTTTATCTTGCCATTTTAACAAATATCAAGTCATTTCTGCAATCAAAACACTTTTAATCCTTTAGGATTGACTAGCCTTAATTTTGCATGTTGGAGTTTGATCAAAATATTTTGTCACAATACCCTTTGACAAAAAAGCATCTATTGATTTCAAAACAACAGGAAGACAAAGAAAAGAAAATTCTGTTCAAGGATGAGATGTGATCCCAAAATAAAATGCAGAAGGGCAAAAATCCATAACAAAATGATTGACAATTCAGCACCATTCTTGGATAAGCTTTTCTGGCAATATTTGTGCTTGGCAAAGCATTTTTTATCTTTTGTCAATCTGAGGATGTTCTGGTGACAATATGGTTGGTGACATCATCTTTCACAAACTCAACTTGTTTCTTGCTCACCATCATCCGGTCTCGATTCTTGAAAATTTTGCAACTATTCAAATGAATGGCCCAAAACCCCACCATGATATTCATGTCTCTTATCTGGATTATACCACCTAGAAATAGTGGTTGCATGGGATTTAACGGAGTCGAGGCAACAAGTCTGGAGTCTGACATATGCTAGTAGACAAAGTCGAGTGGCGGAGGTATGTCAATCTTAGCAAAGACAGTTGAGCAGTTGATGCTACAGTGAGACATGGCTAGACCACATAAACAATGTTTTCCAACTTCAGAGTTATCTTCCAATTCATCTCTTATCATTGTTCTGGAATCCATGACAGAACCTTCAATATTTCCCATCTTCATAGCTTGCTCAATTCCTTCGACAATCCTTACAGAAGTATTATGTCAATCTTCCAATGTTGTTATGGTTGTTTGAGGATTGTTAGAACCTCCCAAGAGCTAGGTGATCTTGGTAGCGCATAACACCACCGCTGCCGACACGTGGAATCATGCCTTGTCTCTACTAGAAGAGAAACTGATGAATCTGAAACTCTTATGTCTGCTCTTCGATTCCTCACTGGTGGTGCGGCAAACAGACACTTGTAGAGGGAGTTCTGCTCTGTTGAAGTTTCATTCTTCTTCATGTTTTTCAGCCTAGGCATGTCTCTTCTCTCTACTTCTGCGTTTTAATGCTGACACTGGTAGGAGAAAAATCATAGATGATATGAAACTACTGTATTCCTTCTTGGATTCCCCATTGTCAGATCCACAAACAGATCTATATTGAGAGAGCTTAGCTATGTTGAAGTTCAATGTAAAGTCGTGTTTTTCATATCAACATCTTATGTTGCTAGACTAGAATGGAGTTCGGTGACTTCAAAGAAAGTCAGATACAAAAAGCTAGCAGCTATTGGGTGCTATTGCAAGACACGAAGGCAGTGAACAACTAATAGTGCAGTTGAACCAGAAATGAGATTATCTTTCATTGATGATTGAAGGCGTTGTTGCTGTTCATGACTGAAATGAAGGAGAGGTGGTGCCACTTCAGTGTTCATGGCCCATACTGGTGGAGTGCTTAGAAGGGAAGCCAGTGATGTTTTCCTTATGCAGAACATGGACAGACAGTGCTTCCACAGGAGGCTGTGCAGACATTCCCTTTCCACTCTTAAAGTTCAACACTTGTTCAAGCAGATCGAGTATAGCTACTTCACATTTGATGCTCTCAATTTCCTTTTGACAATCGGTCTCTCGCCAACCTCTTTCTTCATTTTCCATCTTTTTTCATCCAGTATAGTAGACCTCGAGTGAGGGAACCAACTTTTCATCCCGGTGCATGCATGACAAATGTATGAACATGTAATCTATATGATGAACTCGCCCTTCGAGGGGTGACATATGGTCGTAACTCTTATATAATGAAACAAGAATCGTGATTCTTGCCCAAACTCTACAATGAAAATTTTCTGAATGATGGTCATTGTGTCACCCACAAGTCTTGAGTTCAAGATGCTTCAAGAAGGGTTTACCCTGATGCAAATAACAATAACACATACAACCTAAGGACAAGCTCTATTTATTAAGTGAGAATTGGTAGGTTTTCTATTTGGTCTTGAAGGGGTCTCATATCTGCCAAGTGACATTCTTCATAAAGACAGCATGGGGGCGTTGCAAGGAACAGTTAAGGCACATATGCCCACCATTACCAAGCAGGCACTCAGATATGAGTTGGGTGTTTCACGCATCTGAACCCTAACCAATAGTCATAGGACAAATCGTTAATTCCCCACCTAACTTAAGGCTTGTATGTGCTTTCAAAAATAAATACATGTGATGCATGAGACAATTCTACAAAATGCATGGATAAAACAAAAATAAAAAAAAAGACAAAAATGCAAAAACATAAACACATCAAATACGCAAAGCTTAGTCTAATATTGTTAGAAACAGTACCTTTCCTAATGGAATCGCTATTCTGTCGCACGTCACCCGCGTGGCGTCGGCTGGCAATTTTTTGTTATGATTGATTGGTTCGTTAGGGGTCGCCACATGGTATTTCATTAAAAGGTTACTAGGAAACCCGGATGTGCTGGTCTTGTTAGAGATTCACGGGTAAGGGACTAGTTATGGTTAAGGAAGGTATTAGCACCCCTCACGCACCCTACCTGAGGTAAGCTGCTTCGTGGCTTTGATATGTTAAATAAGTTTTAATAATTATCTTTTCATTGGATATTAGAAACACAACTTACTTGTAAGTTCATAATTCTTGACCATGAGCAAATTAAAATATTAAATTCTTTTTTATTCTTTGCAATTTTATCATAAAAAAAATATGCATAAAACAAATACAAACACACACATATACTTTTACTAATATTTTTCTTTTTTTTCTTACACACTCCAAATTATACAAATTCAAAAACAACTAAACAAAAAAATTGCATTAAAACACTTTAAAAATTACAAAACAGAACCCCAAAAATCCATAATAGTGATGGGAAACCTTCTGGACCTATATGAACAGTGGTGGAGCGTCTCCTCCATGCGCCACCACCACTGGCGGCGCGTGGGTTTATGCGCCGCCGTAAAAATCCTAGAAAACGGGCGAGTCTTGCTCAGCTTCTTCTCCTCTTCCCTTCTCTGCCAGCGGTGAGAATCCCCGTCACCTGCAAAAAGGAGAAAAACACACAAATGGTAGTTGATTTTATTTCTTTCTTTTTTAGATCTGTTTCGGTCTCTTTTTGGGTCTGCTTCCCTGCGGGTCCTTCTTTGGTTTCCGTCTTCTCCTCTGCTTCGGGTAGTTGTCAGCAAGGAGGAGGCATGGGATTCGGTTGCGGGTCTGCCGGCAATGCTGCAGTAGAAGGCTGGCCGGAGAGAGCTGAGTCTCTGTTTAATAGAGACGGGAGCAGCTGAAAAAGCAGAGGAGGAAGGAGCGGCGGTCCGATCTGGGTCCCTAGGGGATGCTGCTGCTGACAACAAAGACTGGATGAGAGGAGAGGGATGATGGAGAGGAAAAAGGGAGGCTGGTTCGTCTGGGCGAAAATAGGGATGGGAGATGGTGAGGAGAAGAACAGGGTTGTTGGGTCTGTCAGGTTAATGTTAGAGGAAAAGAGGTTGGTTCAGGTGGCAGCCGAGAGAGGGATGAAGGGAGGCTTATGTCCGGCGACTGAGGAAGGAGAAAATCAAAAGTGAGGGGCTCTGTGTTGTTGGTTGAAAGAGGAGAAGAAAATGGTGAGTGGCAGCTTGGGAGAGAAAATGAAAGCCACTGGTGGGGCAGCTTTTTCTAGTTTCTTTTTTTGTAGAAGGGCTGTGAGTGGCCGCTTGGAGTGAGGGAGAAGAAAAGTTCTTCTGATGGGGGGGCGGCTTCTCTTTTGTTTAGCCAGGTTGGGTAGAGATGAATTTTAGGGTTAGGTTTTTTTGTGTTTTTTTTCTAAGTATGCAAAATTGCCCCCCTCTGTATGTGTTGTAGAGACTAGTATTTATAGGTAAAAATATTGCTAGGTTTTCAAACTTGGTCCCTCAACTTCTTTTTTTTTGTAAATTTGATTTTTTTTCTTATTTTTTTGAATTTTTCTTATCAACATCAACTTGAATGAGGAAAATCGGTGATTTTAAAAATAACGCGTTAAAAGTCGAACGCGTTCCAAAAACCTTTGAAAATTTAAATTCTTTTGAGATGATGTTAAAAATGCTAAAAACGATGCAAATATATATAAAAAAAAAGTATTTTTTGGATTTTCATTGTTTTTCGTTATTTTTGGATTTTTCTGAAAATTTATAAAAACATGAGTCAAAAATTGGGTAGCAACAATGAGGAATATATACCTTTTCTTAAATGTATCTACGAGCCAAATTTCTTCCAAATTGTTGCTAATAAGCTCTGGAAAGCTGGAGAGTTCTAGCATAGAATGGCAGGGTTGATAACTGACTTCTATCTCGTATTGGCCAAATGGATCACGTCTAGAGTGACCACTTATTGAGATAGCTTCACATCGATGAGAATGATCTTTAGAGGGACTAGGAGATTGTCGAGGTGGAAATCTCTTCATGTTATTTTGCCTAGCCTCCTCTAGATAATACAAGTATCTCTTAGCTAAAAGGATAACTTATGGTTCGGTAGTTGGGATTGAGGGTGCTACATCATATGCTAAGATTTACCGGTATGGCAAGGTTTTATGTTGCCCTTGGGTTGCTAATATAGCTTGAGTAAGGGCTTACACTTGGTTGATGAGTTGTTGAAACTCTAATGGAGCAGATGTGGCAGCAATAGTAAGAAGGTCTGTGACGCATCTCATCCCTAGCGTATCTTGATTGTCTACCATTAATAGTGATTATAGATGCCAAAAAATCATTTCTGAAACAACAGTTGATGGCTTTTTTTATTAGGTTCCCATAGATAGCGTCAATTGATGATGTTTCCAAATCCACTATGCTTAGGAATGAAATTTTTTAGTGTTTAGATAGTGGATAATCATATGTCTATATCAATATTCTCTTCTCTGGAGCTCGGGAAGAAGATGGTTGGTGGTAGAAAAACCAACACCAGTAAAATAGCCCATTTTAATAGAGTTTTGGGATCCTCAGATGATAAAGTCAATTGCATTTATTACAAGTCCCCTGCGGCGTCGATGGTGATTTTCATTCGTTTGTTTGAAGTTGCCACCTAGTATTCAATTCCAGATTACTAGGAAACCCGATTGTACTGGTCTTTGTCAAAGATTCGAGAGTAAGGGACTGGTTAAGACTAGGAAAGGTATTAGCACCCTTAACACACCCTACCTAAGGTAAGTTACTTCGTTGTTTTGATATGTCATAGAAGTTTTAAAGGTTTTGTCCTTTCATTGGATATCAAGAATACATCTTACATATAAGCTAGTAATCTTTAACCGTGAGTAAATCATAACATTAAATTCTTCTTGTCTTTTTAATATAAAAAAATTTATCCTTTTAGTTTTATCATTCAAAAACACATAAAAACAAAAGGAAAGTACACACACTCATACTCCACTTTTCATTATTTTTACTTACACACCACTTTTACATGTTTACACCATAACAAGAATTTAAAATAAATCAAACAAACACATTACAAAAAAATCTATAATTTACAAGAAAGACCCAAAAACTCCAGGAATTTTTGGGAACACCTTCTGCGATCTGCATGAACAGTGGCGGCGCGTGGATCTCATGCCCCACCGCCATTGGCCGCGCATGGATCCATATGTCATCGCCGGCGAAGACCAGCAAACTAGTGGATCAGGAGCATCTCCTTCTTCTCTTCCTGCTCGTACTGGCGGTGGATCTCACAGTCACTTGCAAAGCAGCAAAAAAAAACACAAACAGTATATTTCACTTTTGTTTTCCCTTTTTTTTAGATCTACCCCTATCTCCCTTCTTCTTCTGGGGTTCAATGCCACCATTGCTTATTGTTGTTTTGATGGTTGAAGATGGTATAAGAAGCTGTCGTGGCTGGTAGCATGTCTACACACACAACAATGGGACTTGGGGGGAATCGACCTAAGGGACTGACCGCTACTACTGGATGAGAGAGCGGTTCAGTGGTTCGTCTGAAGGTCATCCATGGCCGCTGTAAGTGGAAAATGAAGGGAACTAAGTGGAGGTCAGTTCGTGGGGAGGTCGAGTTGTGGTGGGGTTTTCTGTTGGAAGTGAGGCTAGATCTGGTGATGGTAGGGACAACTGGGAGAGCAAATAGAAACCGTGGATAGGCTAAGAGAGGGAAGGTCGGGTGTGTGGCTAGTCTGTGAGAGATGCTGAAATGGTAGAAGGGGAAAGAGAGGCGATGTGGTCGGCACCTGTGAGGGGGAGAAGGGAGGTTTGTGTGCAGAGGGAAGGTCTTGGTCGGGTGGCTCGGGAGAGTGGCGGCTCCTGGTTTTCTTTTGCAAAGGTCGGGGGAGGCGACCTGGGAGGAGAAGGAAAGGGTTAAGGGTTTTAGGGTTTTTGTGTGGTTTTGGGGTTTCTCCCTCATTCTTCTTTTTTTTTTTACCCCTTGCCTCCCTAATTTTTTCTCCGCCCCTTGTTTCAACATTTTCCACTGTATTTATAAATAAGATGTTGCTAGGTTTCCAAACTGGTCCCTCAACTTTTCTTTTTTTTTTTCTATTTTGAATTTATTTTAAAAACAAACAATATCAACGTCAACTCAACAAAGAAAATCAATAATTATAAAAATAACGCGTTAAAAATTGAACACGTTCAAAATACCTTTGAAAATTTAAATATCTTTGAAAATTTAATTCTTTTGAGACGACACTGAAAACACTAAAAACGATGCAAATATATCAAAAATATATTTTTTAGGTTTTCGTTGTTTTTTCTATTTATTTTTTTTCAAAAATTGGGTAGCAACAACATTTTAATGAGAGATTACAATAATTAAATGAGCTTTAAATTCTAAAAACAAGATTGTTTGTTCTTGTTTTTGGTATGATAAGTGTTATGAGAATTAAAGTACGAATACTTAGATAATAGAAAATATGAACCTTTTACCTGAATGATTCAAGAGGTATTTATAGTTTTTAAACCTTGTCATGTTGTTGGGATTAAGGAGTTGGGTAGTCATTTCCTCTTGTTAGCATTAATGAGCAATAAGTATCCTTTACACAACATTAAATGAGAGACAAATATCTCTTACACCATATTAATAAGGGATAAATATTCATTACACAATATTAATGGCAATAGAAATATGATGGGGCCTTATAGACCAAGGATGTAGAGAGTTAAGTATTTCTGACATTAGCATTTTAAGTTAAAATTCAAAAAAAAAAGTTTAATATCCCATATCAATGGGTGAAGACTTTGAGGAAAGCCTTATATGAGCATGTTCACCTTGACTAGTAAGACGCGTTTTGGGGCGATGTGTAGCTACCAAGAACAAATCTGTGAGGCTCGAGGGTCAAAGCGGACAATTCTTACTAGTGGGGTGGGGTGTTACATGAAGCCTCGTGTTTCAATATGGGGCCTATAATGGTCGTCAAACCCATATCCAGTTGGACTTGGTACAATACCAAGCCTACAGGCGGTGGGTCTGATAACTTGTCAGACTTATGTCTACTTGAGCTCAGCGCATAGCTAAAACTATGGATATTGGGTTTGGAAGCTTGTCAAACCTACATCTGTTTGGGCTTGGTGCGTAGCTGAACTCATGGATGTTGGTTCTGGCAGCTCGTAAGACCTATATATACTTGAGACTCATGGATGTTGGTTTTGGAAGCTCGTAAGACCTATATAACTTGAGCTCAAGGCGCAACTAAACTCAAAAATATTAGGCTTGGTAGCTCAACATGTCATATGTATTTGGGTTCAACGCATAGTCGAACCCAAAAATATTAGGTCTGGTAGATTGCGAGATTCATGTGGCTTAGCACTTTGTTAAATCCAAAAACATTGAGCTTGAAAGCAAGTTGATCTCATATCTTCTAAGCCTTGCGTTCTATTAAGCATAAGGATGTTGACTAATCTAATAGTAATTGTTTTTTAATATGTTTTTTTATAGTAAAATATATTAAAATAATATTTTTTTATTTTAAAAAATTATTAATTTTTAATATCAACACATTAAAATAATTTAAAAATATCAAAAAAATAATTTATTTTAATTTAAAAAAATATTTTCAAAATATGAAAATAAATAAACTATTACAACAAGACAAACAAGTAGCACGTTTACATTTTGTTAACAAAGAAGTACGGAAAAAAACTGTTCAAACGACTTTTAAAAAACCAATACGGTTTAATAATAATAATAAATAATATTTATGATTGGTAAGTTGTAATTTAAAAAAATGATAGAAACAAATTTAAAAGCGGTTGAATATTTAAATTAAAAAAAAATATGAAATTTTACTCTTACACAAAAATGAATGTTATGTTGTTATATTAACTTAACACTACAAAACTAACACTCTATTTTTATATAAATTAAAAGTTTGACATAAGGTAAGATTAAAATTGTTTTGAAAATATAAAAAAGAATTACATGTTTTATTAATAAGAAAATTTGTTATTATTGTTAATAAATAGTTTTGTAATAGATGCATGTGATTTTTTTAAAATGTTTTTGTTGGAAACAAAAAAATTCCTGGAAACAAATTATTTTAAAAAACATTTGTGTGACATGAATATATATGCACACTGAATTCTTCACATTTTTTAGAATATGGGAATCTCAATCAATTTGTTAGGATTACGAAAAAAAAAAGGGAAAAGTAAAAACAAAATACAATAATAATAAAAACATCTTTCCCTAATCTTGAGATGAGACCATGTGTAACTGTAGCCCACTATAACAAAAAAAATCTCATCTAGCTCAGCCCAAGGAGAGAAACTAGCTACTTACTTGCATGCGTGCAGGAGCAACACTAAATAGCCCATACAAGTTGGATAGGCGACAAAAGTGATAGGCAGCTCCTTACTGAGATGAGCCCAGGGAAGGGAACAACCTGAGCCCAACAGACGAAGTTTTCACCGAAGGTTAGTCCACAAAATAAATTGATATCCGAGGACTTTATTTTGAAATTAAAAATGTTAAACCGGCCAAAACTTTACACATCCCTTCTCTGTTCCCTTGGATAACATTAACACAATCAATTTAATTCGTATATGAGCTATCCTTAGTCACAATTCTATAAGTTTTTTAGTTAATGAGATGGGATTTGCAAGTTTTTTAATCACGCATTATTTAAATTGCATAGAAGAAAAAAAAAAAAAAAAAGAAGGGGGGGTCGGGAATATTGCTTTTACATGTGCTAAACATCATAGAATTAATTTGTTTAGGAATTGTATTGATTAGTGCTCAAGACTGCCTTAAAGAGACTAGTCAATGATGAAAATGCAACTAGCACGATCCTATCCTGTCTAGATTAATTTTTATAATAAAGATGGAATAATTCCTTACTCCAAGGATTTGCTTTATGCCATCTAGTGATATGATTATGATCCTAGGTGAATCCTGGCAATTCGAGGGTGGCCAAGATTGCAAATGATACTTTGTATGTATCATAAGTGTAGGCAATTTTCAGTTACTCGGAGGGTGTCGTTGTCAATCTTCTAGCAATATTTTCCAAGTGCATGAACCAGAGGACAACCTTATTGTCAATGGTGATTAGCAGCAAGCAACGACCAACTGCCGACCTGTTTAAAGCAACCCATGAATGGATTATTCTCTGTTTTTTCTCGAGCATATCCTCTGCTTTTCAATCTCCATCGTCGAAAAGGCAAAACGATTCGGTTTCTAGAGTTGAATATTCAATGGGTGAAGTGACATATTTCGTTGCATTTATTTACATGTTCGAGTGTGATTATAGCTTGAATATATATATAGTTTTTATTTTTGAAATTAAATTAATTTAATTGATTAATTAAGTATGCATAATAACTCCTACAAGTTATTCTTTTAATTTAACTTAAAATTTTTTATTTTAAAATTCAACAAACATATTGGTATGTGGAGTTTTAAATTATACAAATACTTTATAGAGGTGTTCCTTTAAATTTCTATTGATGTGTTGATCTGAAAAAAAATATTATTTTTTTAATTTGATATTGACAGAAATCAATTAGAAAATAATTTTTTTTTTTAATTTTTCCTCTTCAAACTTTTTTATTTATGTTTATGGAACAAAACATAAATTTTAAAAAAAAAGTTATAAAAATCTTTGTCTATAAATTTTAAGAATTATTACATACTGAAAATATATTTTTTTAACTCTACAATAAATATAATAAAAACAATTAATATCTTAAAAATAATAATATTCACGTGAAGACGTTGGACTTATGAGCAATTTTTAAGCAAAGGCTCAAGCTTTAGGTCATTTAAAATATCATGGGCTTTAGCTTAGATTAATTTTCGCTATAACCCTTCAAGTCATTAAAGATCATCTCCAATTTTCACACGTTAACTCACAAATTACTTGATGTTATCAAAGATCATAAGCTAGTCATATGTCTTTTCGTCTCCATAAATTTCCAACCCACGAACAGTGGTCAATGAAAAAACAGTGGTCAATGCGACATTATCTTTTTTTCGTTCCTAATCAACTAATGTTTATCATATCCTAAAGAGTAGCAGGGCAACATCTACTGATGATTCACAGCAAAAGTCATGCACATGAAGGTAGAAGTCTAGACACCTAAAAAGCCGTCGTGGACTGTTCATCTCTTTATTGTTTAATATCAATCATGTAGCAGTGTAGATTAGATAAAAATGGGCAGCCACCGTTATTGAATAAGTCCAGCTAGTATTTATTAAGAAAAGACCCAAGTATTAATTGTCCATGGCTCCCCTTTATATATACACCAGTGCTCTAACAAGTTTGTCATCCAACAAAATCCCAAACACAAAACCAGAAAATGAAGATTTGGGTCTTCTCAGTTTTCTCTCTGTTACTGTCCCTTTTCCTAGGAGTCTCAGCTGAGCAATGTGGAAGGCAGGCTGGGGGTGCCCTTTGTCCAGGAGGTCAATGCTGTAGCCAATTTGGTTGGTGTGGCAACACTGATGCTTACTGCGGTAGAGACTGTCAAAGCCAATGTGGTGGTGGTGGTGGTGGAGGAGGAGACCTTACTAGTATCATCTCAAGAGAAAAGTTCAACGAGATGCTCAAACATAGAAATGATGGCGGATGCCCGGCAAAGGGATTCTACACTTACGATGCTTTCATCTCAGCCGCCAAGGCCTTCCCTGGCTTTGGCACTACTGGTGATGTTGCCACTCGTAAAAGGGAGATTGCTGCTTTCTTCGGCCAGACCTCTCATGAAACTACTGGTTCGTTTAATCATGATTAATCACCTTAATTTATATATTTATTCGATACCAAAACGCTAGCACAACTTTACCTCAAACAGATAATATAATCATTACTTCATTTGATGAATGTATGTTATATATATAGGAGGATGGCAAACTGCACCTGATGGCCCATACGCTTGGGGATATTGCTACGTGAGGGAACAAAATCCAGGATCTTACTGTGCTCCAAGTTCCACGTATCCATGTGCTGGTGGCAAGCAATATTACGGCCGAGGTCCTATGCAACTTTCATGGTAAGTCCGATTATTTATTTTGCAGATATTTTTTCTTCATCGATGAGTTTGTATGGGCATCCATCCAATCAGATTTAATGCAATATTTATTTTATAATTGACCACGACTTTGCACTTAAGTAATTTTATTATTTTAATTTGATAAATGTGACACAGGAACTACAACTACGGGCAATGTGGAAGAGCCATAGGGGTGGATCTATTAAACAATCCTGACCTTGTTGCAACTGATCCAGTAATCTCCTTCAAGACAGCAATTTGGTTTTGGATGACACCACAGTCTCCAAAGCCCTCATGCCACAATGTCATCACGGGAAGATGGTCACCTTCTGGTGCTGATTCGGCAGCTGGCCGGGTTCCAGGCTATGGTGTGTTAACAAACATCATCAATGGCGGGCTTGAATGCGGTATGGGGTGGAAATCACAGGTGGAGGATCGTATTGGGTTCTACAAGAGGTACTGTGATATACTCGGAGTTGGCTATGGAAGCAATCTTGACTGCTACAACCAAAGACCATTTGGAAATGGACTTTTGGACTTGGTTGACACCATGTGATTTGGCGACGTAATTTCTGTACGATGAAATTAAAAATAAATAAACAAGAAGTTGCCTGTTCTGAATAAAAACAATTTATATATAATTTCATGAGCTTTTCTCAAGTTACCGATAATTTAAATTTTAATGATTTTAAAAACAATGGTCTGAATTTATCTAATAATATGATGAATCATGTTGAGGCCTTTGAGTCCAGAATTATATTGAGTATTCTCATTTCTGGGCTCCCTGGTTGTGCTGGCCTCGAAGATGTATATATTGATACATGGCGATTGAAAATGACAATAACATTAGAAAATAAAACAAGCTTATGCATTCCTACAAGGTCTTCAACTAGGTTGTGAGATTATATTGGATTAAACTATCCCATTTACTGGATGATTGATCATCACTGCAAGATGATTGGGAAACTTAAGAGCCCTGCCTGTGCTTCATGGACACTGGTATTTTTCTCTTTATTGTCCTTCTTCCTGCTAGGACTCTCAGCTGAGCAATGTGCCGAGGAGGTCAATGTCTTTCTCTTTATTCTTTTTTTACTAATTTCATGTGACAAAAATACGAGAAAAGTCCAAACTCCAAACAAAAAATATCGATCGTTACTAAGAACCCAAAAAAAACGATATTGGCCCATATATCTTGACATGAATAATAATCTTGGCCCGCTGGTGACCTGGCCCATACCATAAAATCAAAGCCTAAGTAATCATCATTGTAAAGAACCAACGTCTCGGCCCATCGACATGATGCAATGACATTCCACTTCACAAAAGGGAGTATTCGAGGATTGATTATTCAGAGCAATGGTAAATTAAATTCTTAATTAAGTAGTTCATTAACAAAGATAAGCTATATGCTTCGAATACATATTTAACTCACAGTTATTGCCACCCTCTTAAGCACTCATCTAGAAGATTCTTGCTTGCTGAGCTAGGTGGGACAA
>Ga0325404_1001446_pt1 | contig 25162 bp, 11 predicted proteins | sample PopdelMetagenome_18_FD_205664 | JGI IMG/M metagenome (GOLD analysis project Ga0325404, IMG submission 205664) | Populus deltoides microbial communities from Bellville, Georgia, United States - Xylem-Control-R1 | ecosystem: Host-associated > Plants > Phyllosphere > Stem > Wood/Secondary xylem...
AAAAATAAAAAAAAAAAAAAAAAAAAAAAAAAAAAAAAAAAAAAAAAAAACAAGAGCCACTCTTGCTTCACCAAAATTTGTAAGGGGGTGTGGATGATTAGAACATTCTGCCTTTATGACACAGATTATGATTTCCTACGCGCGGGAAATTACATAGATCCCAATATGGTATCAACAGTGAATTAAGGGTCTGCAAGCTACCAAATACTCTAAATACACAAATAACATCATGTCCACAAGAAGAAAGTACTGAATACATACATGCTGTGGTAACATGGCACAACATAGAAAACCTGACTGGCTAAAGAGTTAGCTGAGTTGAGCATGAGGTAAGTGCAGAGGTGAGGACCCACACCCATATTAATATCAAGGTCTAGCTCTCTTGTTGCTGCATGATGGGCATTTGTACTGCTTGATGTGCTCAGCCCTGGCAGGAGTGATCTTCACGCACTTGCCATGGAACCACTTTTCACATATGTCGCAACAAATCCAGAACTCATCTGCAGCATAGTTCTCTCCACACGCCCCACACAGAGTATCCCCGTGCTCCTCCTCCTCCTCCTCCTCATCCAGTCCTTCCTCCTCATCCTTTGGTTGCCCCTTCAAATACTTGACAGATTCTGATCCTCGCTGTTTTCATATTGTTTTCATATTCATCAAATTAGCACGTAATAGTGACCAGAATTAGCATTTGACATCACATCATGACATCAACAATCATATTGGAAAAGACAATTTTGTCTCTAGGAAAAACACAAACACCAAGTGTTGCAATAGTGGGAAACAACTTAGTGTTTACAACAAATCGTGCTCCTATAATATTTTAAGCATTCAGGATTGGGTCGCTAGTCCACAATCATATCATTTCCTTTCTAACATCTTAATCATTGGCTCAGACAAAACAGATGTGATACCCTTGCAACCTATAACCCATGAATCTTCAACTACATCAGACCATTGCAGACTCACTACCAATAGGAACCATGATGATTTCCATATGCACAAAACCATCTGAACTAAATTAGGATTTGAAAGCAAGCTCTGTATGAAAAAGGGATAAACCCTTGTACATGTTAGTATACCCATATTTTTGGCAGGGTTTGACAAAAGTAGTGAAAAGGTCATGAAGTCAAGAAACATAATACGGACAGGGGCAGAACTAGATTTTAGGTATGGGATGTTCAATATAAAATATTGTAGTATACATTTGGATTTGGAAATAAAATTAACAATATTTTTTTTTTTTTGGGGGGGGGGGGGCGCAAAATGTATATTTTTTATGAAACAAACCTTAAATTCAAGTATATATTCAAAAGACTTGCATTTTTAGGATTTCTAAAATGAAGACTTTTTCTAACTTTGCGGATGTCATGGCTACAGAACCTTTTAAATTTCATAATTGAGTTCTTAAAAAATGTAACGTTGGGAACCAAAATTTAAATTTTATTTAATCCTCTTATCAGAGGCTAAAAATAATATATCCGTTTGAATTCAGCAGTTGAAGGAATTACATGGTGTAGCTGATATTCCCAAATCATTTAATCAATCAAGGAAAAAAAAAAAGTAATTTTACCCCTTTTGAGTTTGACTTGGACTTGTTGCTGCTATGATTTGAGACGGATGATTTCTCCTTTGCTTGTTTCTTCACAGCTCCAGTCACAATCTCAAATATTGTTGGGAGATCATTTATCATAGTGAAAAGACGTTTCCTGTGTCACAACTTGCATTATATGATTGGGAAATGAAAGTTGATAGACAAATTATTCACATCAGCTGGCAACCATGTATTGCAAAGAAGGAACGAAAGAAAAGAAAACAAACACAACACTAGAGAGGCAAGTTTCTATGCTCCACCATGAAAATCTTTCAAGCAGAGTAAGCTAATTTCAAGAGGAAAAAAAATCTTGGTAATGCAACTGTTGTTTCATCGCTTTTAGCAGCAGTCTCACCAAGATGAGGCCATCAAAGAGTTAAAAACATAAACTACTTTATCACTCAACAAGCTCATACATCTTGTACTAAAGTGACAGGAGAAAAGTTATTTTCATATAGAACTGCATCAAGAAACAAATCTCTGTTAAAAATCTATACTTCACAATACTGCTATTAAAAAAGGTAGAGGCATCAGTATAAAAAAGATATTGGTATGCAGCATTAACTTGGTTGTTAAGAATTTAGTTTCTAAATTCTATAATTTAAATCAATTGTAGTAAAAAAATGTCAAACAATTTTCTTGCAAATAAATAATTACTTTGGAATTTTGATAAATGATATGAGCATTTCTCAACCTATCAGACCTTGAAATCAGATGAGACCATAAAACAAATAGTTGATCATACCCTTTTCTCTTCTATTCAAAATGTCACAAACATTAAATTGTGGGCTCTGAGAACAATGTTATTAAAAATCTCCATAAACTGGATCTGGGGTGATTTAAATTCCCAACAAGAAAGCCAAATCCTAAGCTTCGGTTAAATTACAATATGAAGAACATAACAGACATTGTGAGCACGACTATGAAAGTGCATGGACATCTGACCCCCCCTTTTCTTTTTTTTCTTTTTTTTGGAAAACTAAATAACTAGGAAGAACAAAAGATTCTTTTATGTAGACATTGAAACACCAAAGTTGGAAGCAGGAGAGGGGGGGGGGGGACTTGCCTATCAGTTTTATCAAAACCAAATCTAGAGCCAAAGTAGAAAGCCACAGCAAGCAACCACGCGTCACTATGAACAGCAACTAGAGAGAGCCAGTCTTTTTCTTGCATCCCATCTCTGGCAAAGTTAATTCCAAGTGCAGGCTCTGGGAGTTCGGGAGGCACTTCTTCAGCAGGTAAATTGACTTCCCACTGTTCATTAGGGAACCCATACAGGCAAAGATTCTCCTTCTCTGTAGGGCACACTAGTTAGTTACATGTATATTTGAACATCATCCACCGTAAAAATGAAGTGAGAGACTATAACTATAATTAAAAATAAAATAAGAGGCAATAAGTTTATAACTACATTTTTCTCTTTTGCAAGCTATCCAAATCACTCGGCAAACAAAGATCACAACAGAAACAGTAATATCAGCATCCATCTCAAAAAATTCAAATGCAATCACAGATGCTGGAAGGTGCAAATGCTATTGGAAGTGATAAGGTGCAGTTCCTCCTTAAGCTGCAAATACAAGGCGTACAAGGAATTATACAGAAACGCCACACTGAAACGTAAGAAAAATAAAGCTCCTAATTATCACCCTTGCCTTTGTTATAGACGTCAAGAAAAGCTAGTTAGCAGAACCAAATGAATGAAAATAGAGAAGCTTGATAATCGTAAGAACAAATATAAAAGATTGTTTGAGTTCTACGTTCAAAGTTAATTTTTCTGTGGTTTGAAACCAAATCAAGCATACTTCTAAGGTAGTATAAATTTCAACTTGTTTTAGACAACCACTGGATTTAAAATCTGAAACCATAAATAATACAAAATCCAGCATATCGATATTTCAGATCATAACAAACAAGTGGAGTGCAAGTAGGAGTTGAAAAACTCACAGAAATATAGCAAATAGAACTCATCTCGACACAAATAGAAGAATCCACCCAGATCAATGCCAAATGTTCCAATGCACAACAGAAAATGATTCGCTCAAGGATCCCTAAACAAAGTTTGCTTGAATTTTTGAAGAAAACACATCTCTGTCCCCAACTCAAGATTGTGGAGGCTGGAAACGTAGCCTATGGAAAATGCATGTAGTATTTCTCCTTCTTAACAATCAAGTAACGTCAATAACTGTTCGAAAAGAATAACTTAAATCTCAAGTGCGAAGCCGAAAATAAGTGAAGTAGAACACATCGTATAAAAAAAAGAAGAAGATTTTAAGCTTAAAGCTGCACTAACCAGTTTTTTTATTTTTTTCAAAAAATAGCAATGCTTTTATTAATCAGTTGAACTTTACTCCTAATAGAGTTTTTAATATACAAAAATTCGAACAACAGAACACCACCAAGAAATGAACAAAAATTAAAAAGCGTGGTAGAAAGATAAAAGAACCCTAACCAGGATCACACTGCTGATAAAATTCTTCTACATCTGCCAAAAAAAAGAAAAAAGAAAAACCACCACAAACAGACGTAACATAACTCACAATGCGAAATTAAAATCCGAAAACCGAAAAGAGAATTGAGAGAGAGAGAGAGAGAGCAGTACCAGTAGTTAGGGCTTTGATCATTCCAGCTCTACGGCCCTTAAGATCCCTGAAAACCTCCTCTACAGTTCGGGGGTTGTACTGGGCGCCTCCGTCCATTTTCCCGTACAATTCAAACAAACAAATTGTGCTGCAGATAGACCAAGATAAATACTAAATAATTAATTATTATAAAAGAGAGAGTGAGAGATAATAAAGGAAATCTATCTTGTTTTGGAGGGGTATTTATGTTTATGAAGAATCCAAAAAGGAAGTTCCTTTTTTCTTTTCTTTTCTTTTTCTCAGTACTTGGTAGCAGAAGCAGGAGAGTGGAGACAGGGACAGGCCAAAAAAAAAAACAAACAAACAAACTAGTCCCAATGACTAATAAACTTCTGGTCAAGTGATGGTGAATTCCTTATATTTTAAAAAAGGATTTAGAACATGACTCTAACTGTATAGGTCCTATCTATGATTAAAGAGAAAGAAAAATCTCAAGGGCCCACCCAATTTGTTGTTTGCTTCCTCCCTTCAGCTCAAGGAGTAGTTTTTAATATTTCTTCGGCAATCATCATCATCTGAGACTGGGAGGGTGTTCTTCCATCCTTCAAATCAGATTTTAAGCTAGCTTTAGAGACATCTAATTGAGGTGAATTCTCCAGCCGGGTTCAATAAAAAGTATAAACTAGATCCTGTCTGCCTTTCTCTGCAGCCCACGAGTAGATGAAATTTATAAATCAATTAAAAAAAAAAACATGTTTGACGTGGATGATAGAGACTCTCGTTATCCACGTCGCATTCAGTCCTCGGCTGGAGGATCCATGATGTGATGTTTTTGGGCTCACAGACACAGCCTCGGGCACACAGATTTCTTGAATCCAGATCCAGAATTAAATGGTGATGCTGAAGTGAGCTGGGGTGGTTTTCTAATCCCTGTTCTTTGATGGACTCTCTCTCTCTCTCTCTCTCTCACCTGTGAATTAAGGTGGGAATCAAAGAGCGAGAAGAGTACGAGATCTCAATCAAGAGCCATCTTTTGCTTTACGGTGATTGAAGATCACGTACCTGTCATACACGTGTCATGATTGTTTGCTTTCTAAAAAACATGCAGTTTTGTTTTCCGTTTTAAAATGTTTTTATTTTTAATTTTAAATTACTTTTTTTTTATTTTTTTATATACCATATCAAAACTTAATTTTTAAAAATAAAAAATATTATTTTAATATAATTTTAAATAAAAAACATTTAAAAAAAAATTAAGCTGGCTGTTCTGGGCGAGACCGACAGCTGACTCTATTATAGTTGCCGCGATATTAACCTGACCCCATGGACTTCCAAATTATAGTTTTTGTGTTTCAGAGTATGTTTTTTTTTTATTTAAAAAATATGTTTAAAACTTTTTTATTTTTTTAATTAATTTTTTTTGGATAGTTTTAATATGTTATGTCAGAAATAAATTTAAAAAATAAAAAAAAATATTATTTTAAATAACTGGAAAATAGAACCGGGCATTGCAATGCCATAAGAGTTCTTAATTAACCATAATTAAAGTTCATAAAAGATTGATAAACTACTATTAATAAACTAGTCTCCTTGGCTCTTTATAGATCGACCTTTAGCGGAGAACCTTAAACTAGTGATCAAGTGCGCAGGTTAAGATAGGTGAGGTGCCTCCAAACAATATAAATAATTAGCATTGAGGAAACTTCAAAACACCTAGATTTGTGAAAAGTACAACCAGTCCAGCATCTGAACTCCGATTATTTATTTCAATTTTCTGAGACTTCTTATTTCATACAATCACAGCAGGTCGGAGTTTACTAGCTAAGGAGATGTATATCAGGATGGTGTACACTATACCAGTGGGCATTCATATTTTCTGAACATCTGCTGAGGCTTGTGAGACCAACAAAAATTCTCTGAGAAAACCGGAATGCTTTGGACTGATTTCACTATTCAGTGAGCAAACCCACAAAGTGCTTTTACTCTCTGCAACTTCACGGAAAAAACAGAGTACAGGTACCAATAGTTTTGAGTTCGAGGAGCTGCCCTGAGCCAATTTATAACATCTCAAAATTCTCAATGAAGTCACCTCCCCTCAGTATCTGGAAGCAGAAATATAAAAATCTTCAACAAGAAGTGAGTAGAGAGTATTGAGCTTGGGCCAACACAGCAGTGATAAGAATCTTCACCACAACTCAGATTCTAGAGCTGGCTATTCCACATCTATCATAAGACAGGTATGATATGATAATAACATGGAAATGTATAATACGAGGTAACACAACATAAAACAGGCTGTAAAGGATAAGCATCAGGTGGTTTTTCTCAGGTAAACAGTGTCTTCATATACAATGAAAGTGCCCGTGGCGGAAAAAAAGACTTATCAATTGAATACAAGCTTATCGGACCATCAAAGTATAGAGCTTGAAAACTGACAGATCATCTTTGGTTTACAAGAAATTAGCTGTAATGGTCATCAAGCGCAACAAAAAAGGAAAAGCTAAAGAGATTTTGCAGGCTCTTTCATGAAGGCTAAAAATCCAAACCATGGGTCGTGCAAAAGTAAACATCAAATGGTGTAGAAGAAGAAGACTAGAAAAACCCAAATCCAGGGGTAAAGTCCACCCCATCAAATATTATCAGATCCCAGTTTTTTCTTCAGCTATTACATGAAAGGGGATTTTTTTCCAGACATAATTTCATAAGATTTCAAGAAGAAAAGGAATCACCTTTGTCGTCATGGGATGAATCATGTTCCTTTATCTCTGGAACATGCTTTTCAAGAAACTGCTGGGTAGTTCTCCAGTAGTGATCACCACCAGCAAGCCAAGTGTCCATATGCATGCCATTAGGAAAATCCACAAAGACGCATTCTCTATTATGAGCAGCTGCTTTACCATAGAGCATTTGCATATGGAATGGAGGAACCATTTCATCTTGCAATCCAGAAAGGAAAAGAATTGGCTGCTTAATCTGCATTAAGAAGGTCAATCCAACAGTGACACATCGAAAGAGGAAATTGCAAAAAACAAAAAGTAGAAAAGAGTCACCGAACTGTAATTGCCATTTCCAGAAACGCAATTCTGAAAATAGCTAGTTCAACTTCAACAACCTGTGTTATATAAGCAAATCATACAGGATCGGCACATGCACTTTAATTCTTCCACAAACCAAAGAGAAGCAGGGGACACATCCAGCCTCTAACTCCAAATATATATTCTCGAATAATAGAAGATATAGATGATGTCCTATGGGTGGCAACAAATTATTGACATGGTCTTCCACTCGTGTTCATATGCACAAGTGCTTTGCATTCACAAATAGTCAATAATGAAAAGCTTGAGATTCCACTGACATTTAACCTCACCTGGCCAACAACGTCAATGGTACTCCATGGAGAACGTACAAGAAAATTAAGAAGTTTAGGCCCTTTTGAACTCGTGCCTCCAATAAACCACTTTAGGAAGGGCAGTATAACTCCAGCCATGTCCAGAATGGATGTAAAAGTGTTTTCCAGGATCAATGCAGCAACCTGAAAGGATAGACCAGATAAAAGATGACGACAAACAAACAAGAAAAAAAAGGGGTGAAAAACAAATTAATACTCACAAATATAGTCTGAGGACCTCCAAAATGGAAAGTGAATAAATTACAATAACTCCAATAAACAGTAACAAAGATAAATAGTAACTCGTAAGTGTGCTAATTGAATTGCAGTGAGCTTGGACAAATCACCTTCTTTATTTGGTTTCTTTCATGTCGATGAAATGACTAGTTGGGAGAAAAAGAAAATGAAGGTATAGCATATCAAGATTATCATATTTTAAACTGGAAAGAAATGCAAGATGAAAGCAAAATACAAGGAGAAGAATAAAGAACTGTCCTAGCCATCACAGTAGCATCTGCAACAAGATGAATACCAAGAGACTGTATCATCAAAATTTATGAGAACCTAAAAGCACAATACGAGTGATTTTAAACTACATAAATACATGAAACCGCATGACATGATTAGTAAAAGCTTGTTCAATTATTCAGGAAAAAACATAAACAAGATTTTAAACTACATAAATAAACAGCATATGGTACTAATAGAATTATATGGAGCAATACCTTATCAGGATTGTTTTTTGTGAGCAGAGCCCCAACTGCACCCCCAAGTGACCGCCCAAACACGACTATTCTAGATGTGTCAATGTCAGTCCTCTGTGAAAGATGATCCAAAGCAGCCTACCCAAAGAAAGAAAAGCATGTAAGGACTGAGAACAAAGCTATAGTCTATGCATGTAACCATTGGGAGATAAAGGTGACAGGGCCAAGAGAACAACACACCTGAGCATCTTTTGTGATTCCGTGCTGCGAAGGATATCCATCACTAGCTCCATAACTGTTTAGATAAAAGAAATGACGAAGCATTTGTTTTCAATCAGACAAGCAGCAAGAATACAGAAATATAAACAAAAAGAAAAATGGTTAGCAAATGCATACCCTCGATATGAAAGCATGAACACATTGCACTGCAACCTCTGAATCATTATGCGGACCATTTCAAGACGATGGGCAATGTCTGAAGGTTAATAGTTAAGGCCTCTAGTTTCAGAGAGCCAATAAGTAAAAAAAACTTAAAGCTGAATGAACCCAATACAGGACAAATACTTATGATGGTGAATCATGGTAAGGATACTTCCAGCATTCTCTTGGAAAAACAGGACAGTCGGACCTGCAAAACCATCAAAACTAATTTCTGAGCTTCGGAACTTATACTATCATGAACGCAACTAAAGAAATGACACGTTCAAATTTAAACTAAACCTAATCCCAATTAAATTTTAAAAAATAATAATCCTTTACTCTAAATTAAATTCCAATTTCATGTCCGCCTATTTAAACCCTAGCTGAGATTTAAGAAATAAATGAATGACCGAAAATAAGTGGAGTGATGACCTCGGCTTTCAGGGAGTACTTTAATGAACCACGCGTGAAGGCGGACGCCATCGGAGGATCGGAGCCAAACGTCCTCGTAAAGGAGACGGAGTCGGGCAGGAGTGACCGGATAGGATTTTGTGAGACCGGGTAAAACCGGGACGTAGACAAGCTTCTCTTGAAAGGCTACAAGCAAAGCCATCCCTGCTACCACTATGCCTCCTACTCCGTACAGCAACACACCCACGTACGACACCATTTCCTACTGTTGATCTTATCGTTTTGATTTGGCAGTCTTCTCTCTCTCTCGCGGTGACCGTGAGGAGCTGTTTGTTTACGATTTGATTTGAAATAGAAAAACCGAAAAAAACATTGACGTTTGTGTTGGGTGAATCTATCTGTCCATTTTTCTTTGGATCGTGGGTGAAAGGAATGTGTTGGAGAATGTGGGTGCACAGGTGTCAGAGTTAGACCCCAGGCCTACCTGAGATTTAACCCGATTCAAGGCTAGGGTAGCTGGGTGGCTGGGTGGCTGGGTCAATTCCCAAGTCAACCTGCATCTTTATCAAAACAAGTTGTTCTGGACCTTTAAAAGAAACGATGTTATTTGGACATGAAGTAAAAAAACACTGAATTAATTTTGTTTTGGAAAAAAATTATTAAACAAAATTATTGGAGTTGACTAGTAAGTTTTTAATTATATTTGGTTAGATCAATTAGATTGTAGGTTGACCTGTTAAATTACCTGAATTTAAATGGATTAACTTTCAACCCAATTTAATAATAAAATTATCTCGGATAAGGTTTTACATCAGAGTATCATTGGAATGATCTATTTAGCCCAACAAAGCTTAATAATAATAATTAAAAATATATGAACAAAGAATGATTACATAACAATTTTATTGGTTTAGTTAGCCGGTTATAAAATGTATTTTTATATTTATATTGGTTTTGGATAGGTGAAGTTTATGTATTTTTTTAGAGAAATGAAAGTTGAAATTATTTTTGGGACATCTTTCAAAAGACATAAATTTTAATTTGAGATAGTTTTTTAACATTTTAGTGTAACTTTGATAACCAAACATCAATTAATTTAATTGTGCGAGTAATATAAAATTATTTTTCAAAACACTATCTTAATTTAAAATCTTGAAACTAACACTGACCTATCATGTTCTTACATTTAATTATAATTAGAAGAACAAAATTTATGAGATTTTAAAACTCTAATACTATGTCAAAAAATTTTATCAACCTAGATTTTTAAAATATTGGTTAAAATCCTAAAATTGATTTATATTACAACTAATACTAGTGTTTAAACTTTTAGCTTGAAAATAATATTCTGACATAGGTGTGTTGAAGTCCATTTCTATACCATGGACTTCAAGGTTAAGTTGAAGGCTAGGATAAGATTGTTAATCTCATGATTCTGGCAATATGATCCATCATTTATTGGTGAAGTGGCTGGTAAATCATGCTTATTACCTGTAAAAGATCCTCTTTATAGGTCCTCTTTTTATTATTTGGGGACTCTCCAACAATTAAATTAGTGTTAGTTCAAACGAAGATCAATTATACTTTCGAGAAAATAGCTTTTTAGAATATATCTTCCATTGAAAAATAAAGAGCAAAAAATTGAACCTAATGGAAGGTTATCTTTTTCTTCTTTTTTTATAACCCATGAGGTCTCTCTTGACGTATTAGCAAAATATATTTGTCTTACCTAGATAAAAAGTCTCTTACGTATTAGGATAAGATATCCTTGTCTTGTTAGTGTAGAAAATATTTCTGACTTATCAAGGTAGAAATATCTCTAACTAGTTATGATAAAATATTTTTGACCCACGGTTATAGAGTTAAAAAGAGCATACGCCAAGCATGGGTGGATCTGATAGATTTCTAGACTTATAGATATTAGGAGATGGTGGGTCTGACAGCTTGCCAGACCCATACACGTCTAGCCTTAGTGTCTGGTTGAGCCCGAAGATGGTAGGTCTGGTAGCTCGTTAAAACCACACATGTATGGGCTTATTGATTAGTTAAGCCTAGAAATGGTGGGTTATAACCCTCTATTTATCCATACTTCTGAAAGATAGTCCCACACAAACAAAAATAATAATAAATGTTGATCCATCAATAGCCCCCCAAATCTTTAGGTATCATAAATAGATTTTGAAAAGCATTTATCAGCAATATATGGGACCATTTTTATCTTTTCCATAAGAATGTGTGCACCTCTCATGACACTGTTGGGATCCTCAGGTCTATATGTCTTTTTTTTACGGGAAGAAGGTTTGACTCATGGAATGAAAAGATGATCGATTTTCAATGTAGTATTTAAGCACTCTTCTTGAGATATATGGTGATATGAAAGGTTTTTTATCCAATGATGAAGATGAAGGGATGTTTTCATTATAACCTTAATTGCTCTTGATTTTACTTTTCTTTCACTTTTTCTTTCTTTTGATTTTTGAAAGAAAAAACTACTCTCGCATAAAAAACCCCAAGTCACCTCTTCTTTAATCTAAGAAAAAACTCATGTAGCCATTCATAAGACCTCTTTCCAAAAATTTCTTTTTTAATCAGAACTAATGGAGCACGAAAATATTAGACCCATCTACAAAAAAAAAAATGTCACGTCCATTGACAAGGAGTTCATGTTTCAACCAGAACCTGAAAGGAGTAACAAGGGATATGGGTCCTTCAAATTAGGTCCCAGAGTAAGAGTGGGTGCCACATTGGCGACCTTCTCTAATGAGGAGGAGGAGAGAATATCCCCTCGTAGGAGTCCATCTTCTACCTCTACTAGAGACTTTCAAGAAAGAATGAGGTTGCCTCAAACTCTAAGGACGACGTCCCCAACAATATATGTGCCACAAACATAAGATTCATGGCTTGTCACTAACCTGATGAGTATGTAGTCCAAATGCCTCAACTTTATGATCGCATTAACCAACTAACCCTAGGCACCTCCTAGGGTTATTTTGAAATTATCGCCCTCATCTACATGTATACGATGGGATACTCATTTCCTCTCCAAAGATTCATGAGAGATTTGTCCAACAACTACCAGTTAGGTCTAGGCCAGCTACATCCTAACGGGTGGACAATCATGTCCTCCTTCAAAACATTATGTAAAATGGTTGGGCTTAAGCCCATGGTAAATGTTTTCATGATTTGCTACCAATTGGTCACTAGCACTGATTATAGCAACAACGTTCTTCACCTTTGCTAATAGAAGCAATGGCGCTATAAAAAACATGTTAGCCAGGAAGCCAATTTCTGTCAATAAATTGAAGGGGAGATGGTTGGTCATAAGACATACTAGGACAGTCAATCGCCGAGAAGGATTGCAACCAATCTAAGGTTGTTCCCTCTACTAAAGGGTCCCTCTCCTGAATTTGACCCGCATTAACTATGAAGTTGACAAGATAGCCAAGAGATATTACCGCGTTGTTTTGTAAGTATAAACCATTCTGCCATTTTGTTTCTTTATCGCATCATTTCAGAATTTAACCCCTTTTGTCCCTACAAGATTGATAGCTGAAGAAAAAGGAGATGCATCATTAGAACCTCCTATAAAGAGCTTGCCTAGGGGTTTTTGTCTCGTGCCACTGATAGAGACAAAGGTGAAAAGGAAAGAAGAGATTCCTCCATCTTTATTAGAAAACTCCTTGCTCTTAAGGACCCTACCTCCTTGAAGACAACAATGGGGGTCATAAGCCCCGTAGAAGTTGGGGGTTGTTATCTTTCCTTATCTAGGGAAGAAGTAAATCTGACTCCCCATTCAAATGACTGCAAGGGAAAAAGTCATTATAGAGGCCAAATTGCGAAGCATTGAGGTGGTTTATACCACGCTGAAGGACCAAGCACAAGGCCTTGCCCTTGAGTTGAGTTCTAGGAAAAAAGTGTTTGAGGCCTCCTACAACTAGGTGGTTCCCCTGATGCAGGAGCTCTTTGAAACTAGAATCTCTCAAGTTAGTCTGCGAGTTGAGCTTATTGTTGTCATGAAAAAAGCTCAATGTTTCCATACAAAGTTTGAGGCCTTAAGGAACTCTCCTAAGGAGTTCAAAAAATCTTTCAAGGTTCGACAACTTTGGCCAAGATGGTGGGAGACAAGATTTTCCTTGTCATGTCCAACCTGTATTTCTTTAATCTTTCAAAAGGAATGCAAAGGGAATGCAAACGGATTTCAACGCGACCTTCCATCTAGTCTCAGTCCCTGATTTCACATATGTATTCCTAGTCAGGGTCAGTGTACCCCAGCAAAAAGAGTATATAACTTAGGAGCCTAAGTTGGATTTTTAGATCCCTTTTATATAGCAAAAAGAGTATATAACTTAGGAGCCTAAGTTGGATTTTTAGATCCCTTTTATATATATATATATATATATATATATATATATATATATATATATATATATATATATATATATATATATGTATTCTTTTTTCATGTACATCATTTCTTTTATAATATAATTTTTTTTATCTCTATATTGCTTTTCACGAGTTTAGAGTTCTTGTTTGGGTTCATTGCCCATATTTAGTTAAACATTTCCAAGTCTAACGCCTATACTTAGAAGATCATTTCTTGGTCTAACGCCTATACTAAAGTGATTATTTCTAGGTTTAACGCCCATACTTAGAAGATCATTTCTAATGGTGAGCGACGAATCATCTAACTTTAGTAAGGTTTATGATGGTTCTGCCTTCTAGGAACTGAAAAGGGATATCATTTATAGGCGTTCGCTTATTGCTCATGTAATGTTTATCTCATTCAAGGTAAAATATGGCGTAGCACTAGGAAGAACATGTCAATCTCTTTCAAGGTAAACTGTGATGTAGCACTAGAAAGTTCATTACTTCCAAAGTAAATATGTTATCGCAATAGAGAGAGTAAATTCATCCTATCTTTGAAAGATTTGTAGGATTGTGCCCTAAAGAGATCGTATCCATCCTCGTTGCTGATGCAGTGTCTATCTCATCCTTGGAGAAAAGTGTGATGGCATTAAAAAAAGTATGTTGATCCCTTCTAAGGTAAAATATGTTATATCACTAGGGAGACGTTCATTACTTCCAAAGTAAATGTGTTATCACACTAAAGAAAGTAAATCCATCCTATTCTAGAAGTTTGAGAGGCTTGCGCATTCAGGAAACTGAATCCATCCTCGTTGTTGATGTAGTGTCTATCATATCCTTAGAGAGAAGTGTAACTATACTAGGGAGAACATATTGATCTCTTCCAATGTAAAATGTGTCAAAACACCAGGATGACATTCATTACTTACAAAGTAAATGTGTTATTGCACTAGGGGGTAAATCCATCTCATCTTTGGAAGGTTTGAGAGGATTGCGTCATAGGGAGACCGTATCCCTCCTCGTTGCTGATGTAGTGTCTATTTCATCCTTAGAGAAAAATACAATTGAACTAGGAAGAACATGTTGATTCCTTTCAAGGTAAAATATGTTGTGGCACTAAAAAGATGTTTATTACTTCCAAAGTAAATATGTTACCGCATTAGGAATGATAAACTTATCCCATCTTTGAAAGAATTGAGACATAGAAAGTAGAAAACATTTGTTATTTTGAGCAATATAATTCATATACAAGAAACTTGCATTTCTAGTTATTAACCATAATACATTTCTATCTCACTTTGGGGTGCGCTAACTAGAAAAATATTTTCATTACGATTATAGTCTTGGTCCTAAAAGGTATATAATAAGTGCAAAATATACATATATTTTTACTCCTTCTACAGTATGCTTTTTAATATATTTTGAGCTTATTTGAGTTTATTAAAGTTATTTTTATGAGCTGGCATGCCTAAAAGACTTTGTGAATTAATTACTAAAGATAAGAAATTCTACATTTTATGTTTTGGACCTAACTTCTTGTTACAGGTTTTTTGCCACGTTAGAGTTCTCGAATGAGAACGTGGGCTTTATTTAAGTTGAAGTACACATGTCAAACTTTCCAAAAAAGTATTATAGGAAAAAAAATCCGATCTCATTTAGATCTCTAATGATACCTTCAAACTCGGACCAGAATCCTACTTGCAGCAGGATTCTCTATTTTCAGACTAGATATTCAAACAGAAATATCTTGAGCTTCAGATATCGAAATCAGACGATTCAAAAGCTCAAATTTATCTACACATCTAGGACTACAACTTTCATAAGTACTCCAAGTTAGATAAAATCATTTTAAAGGCCAAAATCCAGACGCAATCTAAAGGATGAGATAGGTCTCCTGATCTGATAAGAAAACTAACGGTGTCGAGCATCCCACTACAACTGAGAGTTTGACATAAAAACGGTAAGTCTTAGGACCCAAGAAAGATACATATCAAGCCTCTAACATGCCATGAATGAATTAATACAACTGGGATAGTTGGATATTACAAGAAATCAAGTTAGAAACAAAGTCTAAGTTGCAGCAGAGTTGAAATTACAGCAGAGTTGTGACAGCAACAGAGTCAGTTTTCAACACAAATTCTGAGAGATCTATCCAACCTTAAGGACCATATAAAGAAGAAAATAATTAAGTATCATGAAGACTTCTAATTATCCTAATAATCCTAAAGAAATTCAGCAGCCAAGGAAGAGGATAAATAGAGCAAAACACAGCTGAAATAGGGTCCGAAAAACATTCCTTTCATCTCTGCTTTTTTAATTTTTCAGCAACTATGAATTAAAATCCTGAATTTGATTCAAGAGATGGCACGTTAAATAGGGTCAAAATTATGCTATTAATTGTTATTCAAGCTTATTGAATTGTTTTAAGATGGCATGTATGCTTTCTAGTTTCTTTCAATCCGTAATTGTTGTTAGGTACTAGAGTAAGAAGCAAAAGAATTAATTTGATTGCTACAACTCTCATCTTGATTTATTAGGGAAGAATAAACTAAGCTAAATAGTCAAGCTTTTGAACGTTTACTTAGAATAAATGCACAAATTTTATTCCTAAGACTACTGCTGATTGAATGAAAAATGCTTTCAATATTACATTCGCTTGGTAGTAAGAAATTTATTAGAGAGCTTTTCCTAATTAATGTACTTGTAATCTCATTGATTTCCCTCAGCTTTAAGGGATATCAAATTTATTGGCTTGATGTGAAATAATATTTATTTTACTTTGATGATCAACAAATTTATAGGAATGGATGATTGGACTCTTGAATTTATTTAACAACATATCAATTTATTATTTCTTGAATTTTCTATTCGAATCCCCTGTTCTTTCTCATTTCAAAGATTAAACGAGATTTTCCTTGTGTTTGACCTGGTTTTCACAATCATATCACAAATTTATTTTGTTTGTGATAGTTAAGTCAGAATTATATTTTGGTGGTTTCGACGACCGACCAGTATACACCTACTTTTGATGAGGAGGTATAGCTCAATGAGCATACCCCCTCTCTTTTAATGCTTTTCAAATTCTTGTTCGAACGTTTATTGTGCATCTATTATGATTAGTTGTAGTTTCATGGACAATATTTGTGTTTTAATATATCTAATCATGTTTTAAGCCAATATGCATATTTTGAAATGTATGTTCAAGATACATTTAAATACATGGTTTAATGATTTAAGACTATTGATATGATGAAGATAGCATGTTTAAATGTCAATTTTGATGTTTTGAGATTTAGGTTGATCACTTGGTTTTGTTTTGATTTAATGAATTGATGTTTGTTATGATTAGATTATGGTCTTATTTTACTTTTAATGTTAGGGTTATCCCATCTTTTGTACATGTTGAAGATGATCAAAAATAAATGTCAAAATTGATGTAATAATATTTTTGTTAATGGAAATGCATTATTGAAAATTATAGGGTGTGATTTGGTTTAGCTACTATGTTAATTTTTTTTTCTTGTTTCTTTAAGTATTTTATGGTTTAAGTAGGTCAAGTTAGGCATGCCTAAGTTAGTTTTGATAGGTTTATACTTTGTTTCTTTGGTTTAGGTTAGTTTCTAGGTATAAGCCTTTTCTAGGTAATTTAATGGTTTGTTCTGGACTTAGGTTGAATGTTCATAACTGACATTTTTTATTTCATATAAACTGTAATTTTGGTCCATTTTATATGCTTTGATCAAAGCTTAGACTCATATATGTGTGTTCTCTGCCATTAATTTGTCCCTTGATTACTTATTTTGGATCGATTTATCTTTGCCATTAATTTGTCCTTTAATTGCTTATTTTGGATCAATTGATCTTTGACAACTTTGAACACCTAAGTTAGGGTTAGAAGTTGTTGGGTTCGATTCATGAAATATACAACATACCTTTCCATTTGAATATATCATTCTATCTCGATCTCTATCTCTCTATGCCTTTCAGTTGATGAAATTTGGTCTTTATAATTGATTTAGTTTATGAGTTATTTGCTTGGTCTTCGTGTTCTTCAACAATTTCAAACTTCTTTTGCCTTTTCATCTTCATAACTTACGTTTTGATTCTAGGATTTGTTTTTAGGCTTTGGGCCTAGGCTAGGAAGCCCACCCCACATGATTGGACCGAGCTCATCAGTTTTTTAAGGGCGTGTTTGGCGTGTCAGAAATCTACCAAAGAAAAAATGCAATATTTTGTTTTTAAAGCGTGTTTGCCAAACATGGTCTTAAGAAAAATTTTAATCCTATGATTTTAGTTAAAAATATATTTGGCAAACACCCTCTATTTATTTTTCCATCTTAATGAAAAATGCAACCACTTTCTACATAAACATTTTAAATTTGAAAAGATTAGATAGTTTTTTTTTTTCCATATCAACTAAAGAACTAAATGATGTAGGGAAGATCATCTATTAGTATTGTGAAGTGCTCTTTCAAATAGATTAGTGATTTGTTTATACTTTTTAAGTACTGGTTTTAGGCACATGTGTTGCATATGGATTATTCAAGTTCTGTGAAACATTACTATATTAATGGCTCTATTTCCATGAATTATATTCAAAAGATTAAAAAAAATATATAGCATCCACATTATGATAGAACATTCAAAGTATTTTATTTCTAATAGATAAATAAAATTATACACGATAGAAGTCCCTTTTTAAAATTATAAAGGGCGCCAATAATGCAGTCTTATTTTTTATGTTTATTAAATTAGATATAAGAATTGAGACCATAATCTATAAATTATGTTAATAAAAAAAATCAATGTTTTGATGTACGGTTAAAATCAGAAGTTCTTCTATAGTGGTGTTTGCAAAAACAATTATGGTGCTATAAAAGAAAGTTTCTAGTAGGGTGTGAAATATATATATTTATATTTATATCAAAGTTTAAGAGTTTAAGTGGGTGCTACAAATATGTGAATATCAAAGTTTAAGTGATTGTTGTTATTTATTTATTGATAATAAATGATTGTTTATTTTACAACAATAAAGATATTTTATGATCAAGTTGCATGTTAAAACTAAGAAGGTGTTTGTGAGTATGATAATTGTTGCTTTACAAAGTATTATTCTCTCATAAATAAATCAAAATATTTTTTTATTTTAAAAAAATTAGTTTTGACATCAGCATTTCAAAACAATCTAAAAACATAAAAAATAATTTTAAATAAAAAAATTAAATTTTAATTAACATCCACACCGCAATCTCAGACAAACTCCGAGTAGCTTCAAACAATTTAAAAAACACACCCCTACATCAGTGATTGGTCTAATGTTTATTCTTCTTAACTATGATACCAACCTATTAAAGTTTTATTCTCTTTAAGCTAAATAGCAAGAAAGAAATATCTTTAACTTTCAAGTTGCAATCATAAAATCAACTTATTCCTCTCTCAAATGTGCATAACTTCCTTGCATATTTCAAGTTATTCCAGCCGTAATCTCTAGGTTATCTTTTTAATTGATATTAAATTTAAATAAAAATGTCTATTTTGAAGAAAATGTCAAATTTGTCCCTTGTTTTTCTAGCTAAATGTCTCAAATAAATATTTGATATTAACTTTAAACTTTATTACTTTCAACTTTTCAATGATTTTGACATTCTTATATCAAAATGTCTCTAAACATCTCCACGCCCACTATACTGAAGCTATAGAAATTTTGCCTGATTGATGAAGATTGGAGTCTTTGCCAGCAGCGTTCTTGTAAATGACCTGAGAACCAAGCAGCAGGCACCAAGTACACGCCTTTGGCATTGTTCGGCCTCGACATATACAAGAACGAAACAAACACATGATTATCTGAATCTTGTTAGCAGTTAAAAAAACATTATAGGCCAAGCTACTACCCCAAGTCTGATATTTATTTGATAATCTGATGAGCAAACACTTGCATAGTAACCATATTTAACAATCAGTGCAACCAGAGCATGGATTTCAAAGACAAACTCTTTTCAACCATGTTGACAAACGGATGTATCTATAGAAAGAAAGCAAACAGCAGAGAAATCAAATACATAACAGTGTCCTTCATGCACTTTTTGTACCAAGTAAAGAGACAAAGCCAAGGATGAATTGCCTGGACCGGTGATACGGTCTTCTTATTCCGCATTTTCACCGAACAACAGAAGCATGGTGTTGGGTTCCACTGCTCATAAGCCCACCATTGATTTGCACACCTCCAACAAGGTGAGCAGCAATACCTGAGAATCGGCGATCTGGCTGCCTGAAATTGACATCACTGTTGGAGACACTGGTGGTGTCAGAGCGGGTTGTATTTGAGGCACTGGATTGACCAGTCCTTGATTGGAAGCTTTCAAGTTCGGATGCATCATTCTTTGGGTGCAAGTGGATGGTATCTAGGACATTACACTGGCCATGAGAGGAAGTGGGATCAGATCGTTGGAGCTTTTTTGTGCTGAGAAAGCGTCCACCAGATCCTCGAACCCTATTTAAGGCATGAATGTGCCGAGACTCATGAAGGTATGGCTGCAATCCATTAAGAGTAGCATGGTAATTCGATCATAAATAACAAATTAAGAGCAATGTATTACTTTGCTGGAATAGCAATGTGTGCTTTCAGGTTTACTTTCCCAAGAAGAACCAGCTATTTAGCTTTAAACATTATTGCAACTAAAAGAGATAACAAAATACTTCAGTTTACCACTACTCCCTTTAAAATTCCAGCCCTGAAAATAAATGGTCGCTGAATAGACATACCTTTCGATTTTTCACAAGTTTGTTTTGAGCCTCAAGTTTTGCCCGTGATTGTCTCCTTCTCAGAATTCCATGGTACTGTTTAGCATTAACATAAATGGGTCCATCATCTGCAAGATCAAGAGGTAGTGGGACTCGTCCAGCAGTCATCCCCACCATATGAGAACCCAACTGGGGCTGAATCTGGTCAGGTTCCAATGATAATTAGATCAAATTGGAGAGCAATAGTTACAACAAATCAAAAGGAACATAAACAATATACAAATGATACTTTAAACACTCTTATATCATCACCCTAAAAGGATCAGGATCATCTTTCACCCATTTATGTAGGGCCCCAAAAGTGCCCTAACAAAGTAGATTGCAAAACTATCCAAAAGGAAAATTACATACAAATAACGGTCAGAAACATATAAACAACTCAGAAAATGCTGCAACAGATAACAAGACCATAGCACAGCACAACTCTACCTACAAAAAGATGGTAAACTCATGTAATCAATGGTACTTACAAATGCATGCGGTCCATATGGATTAAACAGCCCACCAAAGTAAGGATCAGCACATGGATATGGAGTACGAACCTGAAATGATGAAAGTCATTAATCTATAATTGTAACCAAGATGACAAATAGAAACCCATGTAAAACCAGCCCAACCTACCATTGAATAGCTACAATCAGCTTGCGAATGATTGGACACGCCATCTGGAGTACTCAGCAAGAGAACCGGCCTCATTTTGCCCTCCACACCCTTCCCACAACTTTCATCTTGACTCATGTATGAGGAAAAACAACCATTTCATGTCAAAGGTAACTTAGCAATATGCTGGTAAAGTAGCCAATTCAGCCTCACAGCCTCATAAAGCATAGCAAATAACATGCATCACAATAAATGAGACCGTAGGTATCATAGGAAACATATTAAAGGGTGTCATATCCATCAAAAGAACTGATACAGTAATACAAGTTCTAGTAGTAGCAAGTTACTGATCTATGCAAGGATCTCTTTTAACTATATATCCTAAACTACCAAGGGACTAGGATTCCAGTGGAAGTCAAAAAGAGGTGAGAAAATTATTTTAGATATCTTCAGAAATATAAACAACTGGTCAGGGAAAAAGCAAATTCACAGAAATGAGATAAAACATAGATACATTATCAGAGGGAAAGAGACTACAAATGAGAAAACAGATGAAGAATTGAAAATCCAAAACTAAACATCTCATAACCCATAAGAACATTTTAAAATGCATTCAGAGGTAAAGGAACATGTGCACACACAGTTGTTGAGAAAGCTCTTTGGTCAATTCTGTAGAATTCAGATGTCAATGTACAAAAACCCAAACAAAAAATGAGATAGAGAATAAAAAACCTTACGTACTGTAAGGGTGTTTAATGGCTGAAAAAGGCACGTTAAATATATCATACAAAGGATTCAGATGATTTGTCTTCAATTGAACTCCCATGACTTCTGATAACGTGCAACAAGAAATCATCTGAATATAATTGGCGCATTTCTCCATTATCAACAAAAAGAAAAAGAAAAACAGAGCATGTGCACACAGGAACCAAGTGATTTCGAGTGTGTTTGGTAGTGTGGTACAGAGTGTTTTTCAATTGAAAATGCATCAAAATAATATTTTTTCAGTTTTTTGTTTTCATTTTTTATGTAAGCACATCAAAACCATCCAAAAACACCTAAAAACATCAATTTGATGCTTTTTCAGGTGAAAAGCAATTTGAAAAGAAGGTTGCAATGCAAGAACAAACACTCACTTCATGTATTACATATAGTTTGAAGTTTTCACAAACTGAATTTATGAAAAAAATCAATCTCTGATTAGCTTCTTGTAAAGCCAGCGAGGAAATTTTAGGTGACACACTAACAGTTCGAACATCTCACTGAACACTCATTGTAATTCTTTTTTTAAAAAAATAAACACTTATTTTATGTTAGAAGGGATTCCTAGACCCCAAATTTCCCTGGAGCACTAAACACTGCTTTTGAAAAGAAAATAAATGTCCCAATGTTTTTCTTCTGCTATTGATAACAATATGTACCTTCAAGAGCCAAGTCACAGCCTAATTTGTAGCCACGCATGCCCTCTAAAGTTGAGGAAACAAGTTGTCTTCCCTAAGACTAGTTGAAAAATAAAAGTGTGCTTTGCAAGTGTAATGCATAAGATAAAGAACATAACACAGTGAATAAATGTGTGCTATCAAAAATAAGTACCAGATTCGGACGAAATACATTGACCTTGTGAATTGGTCCCTCCCATGGCACTCATTTCATTGTGAGATTGACCAATTGACAGAGTTGAGGACGATTCCTGGTCCGGAAGATTAAGTCCTAACTGCTTTGCTTCATGATAAGGTTGGGGTGAAGGGTCTACTTTAAAGTTTATGTTCTTGGATAAAGATGTTGAAAATTGCTGTTCATTTGAATTCCACCATGAAGGGCAACTGACAGTAAAGTGTGGTTCATCAAAGTTTTTCTTCAGCAAGTTCTGAATTCGTAAAGCCATCTAGTTTATCTATATATATATATATCCTGAATTTGAAGAAAATCCTTAAGCAATCAAAGATTCTTGGTGGCTCGCCTTTGATATTACTGTTTAGCTGTCCCAAGAAAAAAACACAAGATCCACTGAGCTAGGCTGCTTCAGTTACATAAGAAAATGTGACAAAATTTAAAATCACATCAAAATGGATAGGTAGATCGAGATGAAATACACAAAATAGACTAATTTTTCACCATGAAACTACCAGATGAAGCTTTTTGACACAGAGAGAAATAATCTCATGCTGAAACAACCAGTCAGGTTCAAATCACCACTGTAAGGAAAGCTGAAGTTACCTAGAGCTTGTAATTTGAATAAAAAATATTGAATACTCAAAAAAGGATGGGAGACACTTAGAAATGTACAAGGATAATTCAATATTGAAATGAAATAAGAACAGGTTTTTAAATATGTACATATATTTACAATCTAAACTAGAAGTACTTGTTTTTAGCAGTTCTAGGTAATTTTTGGAAGTTAGAAACGCAAGTTTTTAAGAACTTTATACACCACTTATGCAGCAACTGATGACTGCATTCATTTCAGGCCTCAGCTATCACATAAGAATCTCATGGTTTACCCACGTTTCCAGGAAACTTGTTCAAGGCAGGTGATAACTAAAGTCATATCCATCAGAATCCAACACCCAATTCTCCATCAGTATCACTAAAGAGCAAAGGGTGTGCATACATGTGTGTTTGCTGGCTTGAGGTTGCTTCTGTGGTTGACAAATTTACCATGGACGAGTTGGGGACGAAGTGGTCCTATCTAATTGTACAAGAATCAACAGATGGAAAGCATTTTATGATACAATGTACAAACAAATCATAACTTACAATAAAAAGGAAAAATTAACTCCCTGACATGAATGTTCACACTAACTTGCTGCCAATGAATATTCACTACCATAGCATGAGATTCTTTCACATACTCCAATTTAGTAAAGTATTTCTTCCTAAGAGAACAAGCTAAATAACTAAACAAAACATTTGTTTTGACCATTTAAAGAACCTGACCTGCCATCAATATCAGAAATGAGTTTCCAATCAATAGATGATTCCTGCTGCACCCAAGAAACAATATAAGAAAATATAGTCCACGATTAACCACTATAAAGAATTGGCGTGCCTAAAATTTTCCAAAAGTGGGTGAAACATGCAATATTCAAGCTCATTACGAATTGAGCAAGAATGTGTGTCATCCACTGAACCCGCAAAACCGGTGAAGATAAGAAAAACCATTGATCTTGGCATGCAGCGTAAAAGCATGTATAAACCAGACTTGGCCGACATATTGATTCAGAGCTCAATGACTACCACTTTTAAATCGTTACTTCAAATCATTAAAATGCACCACGAGACTTTTTCCCCCCACTTTTCCATCAACATACGAATATGTAAACTGCAAATTAAACCTACCGGAGCTCCAAGTTTTTGGAACCTAAAAAGTAATGCCAGCAATTAACTGCGCTATGCAAGACAAGGCTAAGAAACTAACAGGAATGATTAATGTATATGTACAAACTAGTAAATCTAGCATTGAATAAGCATGCATGGAATCAAAGTCCAACCACAACAAGCAAGCCCAATACTTAGGGTGCCATATACTCTCCCAGTAACCTCTTGAATGCATTTGGTATACCAAGTGTAAGATGAATAAAATCACAAGAGAAATCCTCAAGAAACCCATTCCAATATCAGGGGGAAAAAAACATTCAGTCAATGCAAAACCTAACCTTTTGAGAACCAGAGAGTAAAATAAACAAAAAATGCAGAAAAAAAATTCCAAAAGTCTAAGGGATAGGATAAAAAAAAAAACCCAAGAAACCAAGAAAGAAAAAAAAAGGCCAAAAATAGTAGTGAGACCCAAGAACTAAGCATAGCAAAAGGATATAGAACCATTTTCCCATCATCATGATCTCAAACTCCACATGCACACATAAAACAGCATATAAAACATACCCACCTGGATTCTACACCCATAAATTTTATGCAAGCCATCAAACCAAGAACAAGCAGAAATAAGAAAAAGAAAACATCGAGAGAGAGAGAGAGAGAGAGAGAGAGAGAGAAGGAGAGATAAATAAAGTGAAAAAATAAATAGATGTAAGCAAATAAAATAGAGAAAGAAAGAGAGAAAGAGAGAAAAGGAAAGACCTTTGGGATCTGATAAGCAAGTCAATAAGTAGACGTTGAAGAAGAAGCAAAGAATTTCAAGAGGAAGCTGTAGGGAAGAAGTTGGGCATGTCTCCCTCTCTTGAAACTCTCCAAACCACCATCCCGCACCCACCTATCCTATCACTATAAATTTCTCCCCCCCACCCCCCCGCTCTCTCTTTGAGTTTTGCTTTGCTGTGACAATTCACATACCTACAAA
>Ga0325404_1001447_pt1 | contig 25145 bp, 22 predicted proteins | sample PopdelMetagenome_18_FD_205664 | JGI IMG/M metagenome (GOLD analysis project Ga0325404, IMG submission 205664) | Populus deltoides microbial communities from Bellville, Georgia, United States - Xylem-Control-R1 | ecosystem: Host-associated > Plants > Phyllosphere > Stem > Wood/Secondary xylem...
GAAACAAACTAAATGCGCAGTAATGTGGTATTAAAATATATATTGTTTTGTTAGTAACTGATTAGAATTGTTAAAAAAATATTTTAAAAAACATTAATTTAAATAAAAAAATAATTCAAAAAACATTTTAAACGGGTCGAAGCGAAAAACAAACCTGAAGGTAAGAAAAAAACGTGGCTGTAAGTCAGAAGGAAGAGTGTAATAATTAATAAAATATAAGATTAATTCCCGGGAAGGACTCATCACTCGTTTACTCATCCTCCATTTTGTCCCAGTCTCTCTCTCTCTCTCTCCCCTACTTGCAAGGACTTCTGTTCCGTCCCCTCTTCTTCTTCCTCCATTTTTTTAATATGCTGGTTGCTGAAAACAAATTAAAATTCTAGGGTTTCATTTTCGATCAACAACAACAACAACAACAAATTGATTTAAACAGAAGAACAAACAGATGAATGATTCGTGGGAATAGTAGCGATACATCTTCAGCTGCTATTGCTGCTGCTTGACTGACTGATTCTCAGTCATGACTTCTCTTCAACTTTTGCAATTAACCGAGCGTGGTCGTGGTCTCTTGGCCAACAGAAGGTACTGATTTTTATTCACATTCTTGAATAATTTATTGAAGTTATTATTCTCAACCAGCGGTATTATTAGCTTAATTTAGCTAATCAAATAGAACCTACAAGTTTCTGTTTCATCCTGTTTGGAGGGAATTTTTTGATAAGCACTTATTGCATTATTTCGGCTTTTTTTTTTAATTTTAAATTGAGGAAGATGTTTCATTTCTGATGCTTATTTAGATATTACTCAATTACTAATTTATTTATTGAGAGTTTTGACAGTGAATAGAAGGATGTGCTTAATGGGTGCCATTGTCTGTTATTCATTACACTAGAAATCTTTGGCAGTCTGAATGTGTTAAATTTTGGATCAGACACAGCGTTATTTTGGTTTTTGTTTAAAGAAATGAAATTAAAGAGTGTATTCTCCAGGACTTTCATTTAAAGATTTATACTTTTTGGCCTTTTGGATTTTTTTTTTGGGTTTATAGGAAGGAGGTTCTTAAACATCATAAATTGTATATTTTATATGTTTTCAATGGACTTAACGTGTTGTTTGCTTTCTTACCAGCTGGTAACTTTTCCTTACTTGATTGTTAGTTTCTTACAGGTTTACCCATCAAATGAAAAAAAAAAAATAAAAAAATCAGCTGGTGTGTGAAATTGCCCGCGTAAAAGATAAGATAAAATAAAATAATATAGAAGAAAGTTGGTCAGAAGAATCATAAATCCGTTTAAACCAGTTTATTAAATGCCATTGCTCTTGATGCATTTACAAAAGAACTTCCATAGCGATGAAACTACATTCATATAAAACTTTGTTGTTGATGCAGGAAATCTCTACTGCTTGCAGCTGGTGTCTTGGCTGCTGGTGGGACCGCTGCGTATGTGCAGTCACGGATTAGCTCTAAGAAATCTGATTCTTTCCTTCATTCCAATGGTCCCAAAGATGATAAAAAGATATCAAACAAGCTGGTTACTAATGACCAAAAAAATACACAAAAGAAAAGAGGTTTAAAGTCATTGCAAGTTTTAGCTGCAGTTCTTCTGTCTCGTATGGGTAAAATGGGTGCCAAGGACCTATTGGCTATGATTGCCATAGCAGTAAGTTTTTCTTCTCTGCTTACTCAAATATGATTTATTTTTTTAATTTCCTACTCGTCTAAGCTTTCCTTTTTGTGAATTTTATTTCTTGATTGTTTATCATGTGTGAATCTATCCTGTCCGATACTTGCACAATTAAATCCATTACATATCTTTTTAAGTTTTCTTGTTCCCCCCCTCCCTTTATTAGTCTCAAATTTGCGATCATCTTCTGCTAAATCTCAACCAGACAGTAGTATAACTGTGTGGATTTCTTGTAGGTTCATGGTGTATATACCACTGATTTACTTTTTGTATTTTATACTCACTCAAACTTTATTCCAGTTCATCACATGGAACAATTTTTTTTTAAAAGTTTAAAATGTAGCTTACTTGTGTACAATAATATGATTTGAAGCATTGAAACAGCGCTGTATTAAATGCATGCTCACCTAATTGTTACTGGTATATAGTATCACTATCTTACTCATTAGAAATGATGCTAGGTTAAAGGGAAAAAAATTGACCTGGTGTTACAAATGAATATAGAAAGTGATTTTAGTAGCAAACTGGTGCATCTGGTCTGTTTCCTGTTGATATGAAACATTTCCCGATGTCTTTATTTAGATGAAGAGGGGTTATTTTCTTTAAATCTGTTGGTAATGGCACAAACTTGATTTATTTCATTTATAGAATCATCAGAACAACTTTTTACCTTCTTTATGTGGAAATATTCCTGATAAATGTCGTTGTAAGATGTTGGATTTTGGATGCTCTTAGTCGAGAACAAGGATTTATGAAACAATATAATACTAATTGTAACACATGATAGAACTATGATTTATGACATACTCTGTATGTTTGGTGCACTCTGGTGTCACCGTGGTCTGCTTGCAGTTACAGGGTGTCATCAATTCTAACTAAATAATGTGAAGAGGTAGATTACACATTGTTTTCCACTCAGAAGCTGAAGATTTAGCCCCCCCACTTTGATGTTAAATTTCTCAGAGCTGTTCTTTTAGGGAAAATAATGTTTTTGTATCACTGTGAAGGTCTTTCAAGCTTGTCATCATAGTAAAAACTGGTGCTGTATTCGCATTTGTCTTCAAAGATCATCTTCATGCTGACTCCCAAATCGCAACCAACTACCCAGTATTCAACAACGAAATTAAAAAAAAAAGAACAACAAAAGCGCTACTTATTGTTGAATGAGAAAAGGTGAATGAAAACTGTGATGGCTTTTATCAAGAGAGGAATCATTGTTAAGTGTTCCGTATGTATGCCTTTTGTTCCTTCTCTAAACTTTACAACTAATTTGTACATCAAGCATTATTTGATGCAATTTGGTCCGTGGGCTCAGTAGACTATCCTTGATTTGCATCACATAGACGTTTTCATTCATTCTTGTACTTTTTGGCTAAACATTGGAAAAGAAAAGAAGACTTTTACTTTCAAGTGTCTTTACTTGATTAATTTCTGATAATGGGTGCAATGGATCTTTGGTTGGTTCATTTAGTGTAGATTATTTATTGATTAATTAAAGTGCCCCCTTTCCCTAAATGCACATTTTACCACCCATTCAGTTTTGCTTGGGTTTCTTTTCACGAATGAAGGCATTATCTAAGTAAATATGTGTTTTCATCCTTTGTGCAGGTCTTGAAAACTGCTTTGAGCAACAGATTAGCGAAAGTGCAGGGCTTTCTATTCCGTGCTGCTTTTCTCCGACGTGTACCATTATTTTTCCGTCTGATATCTGAAAATATCTTACTATGTTTCCTTCTATCCACCATGCATTCTACTTCGAAGTATGTAACTGGGACCTTAAGTCTCTGTTTCAGAAAAATACTGACAAAACTTATCCATGCGCATTATTTTGAGGTAAAGTGGTCGCCTTTTAGGGTAGGATAACTTTTTCTCTGGCATGTATGATTATTTCTTTTTGCTATAGTCTGTCTCCTTTTCAAGTTGCTGTGAAATCTGCTCCCAGGCAGTTCTATCATTCATGTTTTGACTTTGCAGTACTAAATATCTAGATGCTTTACTGTCTGAAATCCTGTTTTGTTAAATCATGATGGCACTTGCAATTTAGGATCAAACATGGATCTTCTGAAATCTATTGATCAATTCAGAAATATGCAGCTTGTAATGTACTCTTTGATGTGGGCAAAGGCAATCTTTGATGAGATGCTGCCTAATGAATATATTTTGAACTTTACTCAGTCTTTGAACATTGCTTTCTCAGTTGTTTATTAAGCTTTCCTTTGGGTTTCAGAACATGGCATATTATAAAATATCACATGTCGATGGTCGGATTACTAACCCTGAACAAAGAATTGCAAGTGATGTACCAAGGTTCTGTTCGGAGTTGAGTGAACTTGTCCTGGATGATTTGACAGCAGTTGCCGATGGTGTGCTCTATACATGGCGTTTGTGTTCATATACTAGCCCTAAGTATTTGTTTTGGATGGTGGTAATTATTTGACCTTTTTTTTGTTATATTTAGATAGGAGTTTATGGCATTATAGATTTCATGAAGACATATTTTCTTGAATGGCTGTTGATTACCTTCTCAGGTTAATAAGATTGCTGTCTTACACTTTTCCATTTGACACGTGATGTCCAGGCCTATATATTGGGAGCAGGAACCTTGATTAAAAACTTCTCTCCTGCTTTTGGGAAGCTGATGTCTAAAGAACAGCAGTTAGAAGGTGAATATAGGCAACTTCATTCACGTTTGAGGACCCATGCAGAAAGCATAGCATTTTATGGTGGAGAACGCAGAGAAGAATTTCATATTCAGCAGAAGTTTAAGACCCTGATTAGACACATGAGCACTGTCCTGCATGACCAGTGGTGGTTTGGAATGATTCAAGACTTTTTGTTTAAGTATCTTGGTGCTACTGTTGCTGTTATTTTGATTATTGAGCCCTTCTTTTCTGGCCAACTTAGACCCGACTCTTCAACTTTGGGAAGGGCAGAAATGTTGAGTAATTTAAGATATCATACCAGTGTTATAATATCTCTATTCCAGTCCCTGGGAACTCTTTCTACAAGTTCAAGACGACTTAATCGACTCAGGTATATCAAACACTATGGTTATGGACTAAAATGAGGCCTTTCTTTTTTATTTTAATATTATAATTTCTTCGTTTTTCTTTTTCTTTTTTCTGTTTGAAGAAATTCTTTCTCTACTTCCCCTGCAAAAGCTTCAAGCATTATGTCTACAATGATGACTTTATGTGTGCTTTATTACAGTGGTTATGCTGACCGCATTCATGAATTAATATCCATATCAAGAGAGCTGAGCAATGATGATAAATCATCTCTGCAAAGAAGTGGAAGTAAGAGCTACTTCAGTGAAGCTGATTATGTTGAGTTTTCTGGTGTCAAGGTACTTGGAATTTATTGATCGTGGTAATTATAGACACTTCCATTCTATATCAAGAGATATTCCATGTTCTAATAGTAAAAGTGCTTTCCAGGTTGTCACCCCAAGTGGAAATGTTTTGGTTCAAGATTTGACTCTTAAAGTTGAATCAGGATCGAATCTGTTGATTACGGGTATCCTTTTGAACTTGAAAGAGAATTCAATCCTGCAACATCTTTTCATTAATATTTATATTCTATTTCCTTGCCCTTCAATCATCGTTCTCATTTGTTCATTGTTTTGCTGCCATATAAAATATACTGTCATTTCTCTTAAAGGTCCAAATGGCAGCGGGAAGAGCTCACTTTTTCGAGTTCTAGGTGGCTTATGGCCATTGGTTTCTGGCCATATTGTGAAACCGGGTGTTGGTTCTGATCTTAATAAGGAGATCTTCTATGTTCCACAAAGGCCATATACAGCGGTAGGCACACTCCGTGATCAATTAATTTATCCTCTTACCGCAGACCAAGAAATTGAACCACTGACCCATAGTGGAATGGTGGAGCTGTTAAAAAATGTAATTATCTAATTTCCTCCCTCTTTTTCTCCCAAAATCTGCTTTCATGATCCATATTTTTAACAATTCTGTAGCTGTATTGAAATCTTATAAACGCTCCGTCCATAATTGATCCTTTTGTGTTAATATTCTAGGTCGACCTTGAGTATCTATTAGATCGTTATCCACCTGAGAAAGAGGTTAACTGGGGCGAGGAACTGTCATTGGGGGAGCAACAAAGGTTGGGGATGGCCAGGCTGTTCTACCATAAGCCTAAATTTGCAATTCTTGATGAGTGCACTAGTGCTGTGACTACTGACATGGAGGAACGTTTTTGTACTAAAGTACAAGCAACGGGAACATCTTGCATAACCATATCGCATCGTCCAGCTCTAGTTGCATTTCATGATGTGGTTTTGTCCCTGGATGGAGAAGGAGGCTGGCATGTTAATTACAAAGGGTTAGTACTTCAAGTTGGTAAATCTTCTTTGTTTGCATGTTCACCTGAAGCATACATATGTTCGTTAAAACCCTTTGAACTACAGGAAGGACTCCCCAGCCCTGACTGAAGCTAGGAATGATATCACAGGGGCTTTTGAGACGGATCGCAAAAACGATGCTATGGTAGTCCAAAAAGCATTTTCTACAAGTGATAAGGTCTCATTAATGTTTTCATATTTTTGCTGTGAAAATGGATCTGTAGTGTTCCATTGGATTTATTTTACTCTATGTAGAACTCATTAGCAGCAATTATCTAGGTCGCACACTCGTATATCTCCGAGGTTATAGCAGCATCACCCAGTGTAGATCATAATCTTCCATTGCCCATCGTTCCACCACTTCAAAGGGCTCCAAGGGTATTGCCTCTGAGAGTAGCTGCCATGTTTAAAATACTGGTGAGTCCATTCAAAATTACAGGTGCTAATGACAAGCACTGATGACTTGAGGATTTGCTAATTTAGTCATTGCCATTGCAAACTTGTCTTGCAACATCTATCCATAGTCATAAAAATAGAAGAGTGCCTTGGGTGACTTGTCATTTGCCACATGCTTTTTGGGAAAAATTCATTTTGTTCCCTCAGCTTTAGATATTTCAACAATTTAGTCCTTGAATGATCAATTCAGTTATTCAAAAGTTCTATTTGACTCTAAATGTTCTCTTTTGGTTTCAATTAAGCCCCTCAAAGCTTTAGTCGGTGGTAAGCAATCATTTGTCTATTTAGAGATATAATTACAATTTAATCCCAAAGCTTTATTTATAGATAATTTAGTCTCTCACCTTCAAATCTTTTCCTTTTTTGTTATGGTGATTTTGTTTCTCAACTCTCATAAGTGAGTTAAGTATATTTCTAATTTTCAATTTTAGTGATCCATTTCAGCATTTGAACTAAAATGTGAATAAATTCTAAACATTTTTCATATGTTACACTATATTGTCCGACAATTTTCAATGAGATCCTAAATATCTTTTTTTTTTATATTTAATCCAAAGCATATCAGTTTGAAGTGGGAGACAATGTAGATAAAAAACTTAATAGCAGCATGATAATGCATTTATACCACAAATCAAGTTACTTTGAGTTCCTCGTTTAAATTGCAGTTACAAATTTGAAATCTTACATTATTTATATGAATCGTTCTTAGTATATGTTTGTGATAATTTAATTATTTATTTGTTATATTATTAGATGTTGACATTGATATATTAAATTAGCATTAGTTATGTCAAACATTTCATTAGTAGTATAATATATAAATTTTCTCACTAGATCAAGCATTTAGTTCATCACATTTGATAATAGTTTCATGATAAAGTGACACCCCCTTATAATACCCACTCATAACATCCATGGCGTGTCAAAAAATCAGGGGCTTCGGGGAATCATGTGATGTTGGGCGGGATTTGAGGATTTTTGAGGGGCAGAGAAACAATCACAATTTAGTTTGGTTCGAAGATGCATTTGTCCCTCCACTATTAATTTTGTACTAATTTGGACCCCCTACTTTTATTTGCACTAATATCAACCTCTTACTGAATTAATTTTGTCATTGCTTAGTCCTTACAGCTGTAACTATTACAAATGGTGTTAACTTATGTCATTACCTTAACTGGATATTGCCACGTCCTTTAAAAATTCAAAATTAATTTGAAAAAATAAATTACATAAAGTGATGATTTTAAAAATAATATAACTTAAAATTCAAATCGTTTATGGTGATCAAAAGTATTAGTTTATTTTGTATTTGATTAGGGCTCTTGTTATGTTTGTATAAGGCACATATTTTATTTTTGGAACACCCGTTACCAGTAAATGGAGAATTTTGAAATTGATTGTCACTTTAGAGATGGGCCTTCTAGAGTGCTTTTGAGGTGATTCTTCTTGTTTATCATTCTTCTCGCTTCTGCCTTGCATGACATTTTATTCCTTTTGCTTTGCTCTTTTACTTCCAACTAATTCTTTGTTGGCTTATAATTTTGGTTCAAATTGTAGCATTTTTGAGTTGTTTATTGAATTGATTGAAGTGATTAAATTTCTTTCTCACATGCCTCCCAGTATCCCAGAAATTGAAATGTGGTTAATTTCAATTTAAGTACGAACTTCAATAAGTTCCATGTTCTCAATTTCACTTGGTGATACAAAAGTCTTTATGGTCTCCCTTTCCTGGAGAAGGTTACTGGATTTTTATGTGCCAATATGCTTGAAGTGTCCCCTTGCTTCTATTTTTTTTTATAATTGATTTTAGCTGACATGTTCCCCTTATGTGTCACCAGTAACCAATTTTGCTGGTGGCCCATGTGAATGCTTAGTGCAAAGCTGCAGCTGGCATTCTGACTGTTTTAGATTTGTCTTAAAACTTGTGTTTTCATGTTCTGCTATGCTAAACTGTATGTGAGGTAGAACACTGGTTTTGATAAGTTGAAGAGAAGATTTGGGTTTTTAATATTGCATAGGTGAGTGAATCCCTGTCTGCTTTTCTCTGTGAAGTTGTACTTTTGAGATTGCTTTATGGAGCCCTAAACCTTATTTTAGCCATTCTTCTGCTATAATTTTTGTTTTTGTAATGTTTTCCTCCCCCTGCCCTGCATAACGATTGATACCTGAATGTTTCTAGCACTAAGAATTACCATCAACTGCAACACTTACATAGACCATCTGCTGGTCTACACTGTTATTTTTCTATGACCTGCAGTGGATCTAAGGGGTTTCATAAAAATTTCAGTATCTGGCCTCTGTTTTTTTCTCAACCTCTTCATTTCTTACAGATCTTTATATTACCTATGTTTCAGGTACCATCTATACTTGACAAACAAGGGGCACACCTATTGGCAGTTGCTTTCCTTGTTGTCTCAAGAACATTTGTGTCAGATCGGATCGCCTCATTGAATGGTACTAATATCCACTTTGGTTTTATGCATTTAGTGTTCTGTGGGATAACATTCTTGTTATTGAATGCATTGATTTTCACAGGTACAACTGTAAAGCTTGTTTTGGAGCAGGACAGAGCATCTTTTGTTCGATTAATAGGCGTCAGTGTTCTTCAAAGTGCTGCTTCTTCTTTTATTGCACCTTCATTGAGGTACTGCTGGTGCTTAATTAACTTGCTTAGAAACTCAAACCAGATCCATTGATCTTATACTATGAGTGCTGCCTTTTAGATTTTTTTAGACTATTTGATCCTTGCATTTTTCAAGTCTTTGGTTGTTATTCTAATTTTGCAAGTCTTTGGTTGTTATTCTAATTTTGTCAGTGTCACATGGAAGCAAAACTTTACACTTCATAGTAGTTTGTGCATCACTCTTGTCAGCATGGTCAGTATGAGGGGCTTCCTTTGTAATTACTGGACAGAGTCAAAACAGTAAAGTTGAATGGCTGTCTAATATGTTTTTCCTTTGCTTGTGATATAAGATTGTCCAGTTAAATGTGACAGAAACAATTTGTCTGAATGACTCTCAATAAAGAGTTCCTTCCATTTTATAGAACCAAATAGCATAATACATCCCTAATTACAAGGCTGATTTCTAGCTCCAACCTAGCTAAATATGAAAACCATACATACAACTATATAATTAGCATACAATTAGAATCCTATAAAATATGGCTTAAATAATGCCAGCCCATATCTGACTTACACCCCCTCTCAAATTGATGTTGGTCGATCAAGAAGCATCAATTTGCCAACTAGAAAATGATGGCGTTGTCGGGTCATAGCCTTGGTAAGTATGTTTGCAAGTTGAAGATCAGTGGAAACATGCAGAGGAGTGATGATTCGAGTATCCATGACTTCCTGAATAGAATGATAGTCCACTTCAATATGCTTCGCATGCTCCTGAAAAACAAGATTGGCTGCAATCCGAATGACACTCGTGTTGTTTCCATGAAGAGGAGTGGGGTTGAGCTGAGAGAAGCCAAACTTAGCTAACAGACAACGTAGCTAAACAATCTTAGAACAAGCAACGAACATAGCATGGTATTCAGATTCTGCAGAGGATTTGGACACATGTGCTTGCTTCTTACTCTTCCAAGAGATCAAGGAGTCGCCAAGAAACATGCACCATCCAGTAACAGTGTGACTAGTATTAGGACATCCATCCCAATCAACATCACTAAATGCAATAAGGCGAAGAGGAGTATCGACAGGAAATAACAACCCACAACTAGGCGAGCTTCTGAGATATCAAATGATACGAGAGCAACTAAATGTAGATGATGTGGAGATTGCATAAACTGATTAATTTGCTGAATCGCAAAAGAGATATGAAGTCGTGTGATCGTCAAGTAATTCAGGCTCCCAACTAGTTGGCGAAACACGGTAGGATCAGGAGGGAGGTCGCCTTCCTCATGACGATATTTCACGTTAACCTATAAAGAAGTATCCACAGAGGAAGTATCTTGAAGACCTGCCAAACTAATCAAATCTTGCGTATATTTATGTTGATTCAAGAATATACCAGAGGGATTGGTGTAAACCTTCAACCCTAAGAAGTATATAAATGAACCAAGATACTTCATATGAAACGAGTCTTGAAGATGCTACTAGAGATGGGCAATCAAGATGAAATCCGTCCCAGTAATAACAATACCATTAAGATAGACAAGGAGAAGAACAATACTTGTAGATGTCTTATAAAGAAACAAGGAAGAGTCATGTTTGCTTTGCTGAAAAGAAAACTGAAGCAAGGTGGCTCGAAATTTGTCAAACTAGGCTTGAGGAGCTTGTTTCAATCCATATAAAGCGCTTCAACTTACAGACATTCGAGGAAGAGTTGGAGAGCAGACCAGGAGGTAGTGCCAAGCAAAATTTCTCCTTAAGATCACCATGGAGAAAGACGTTTTTGACATCCATTTGATGAAGTGGCCAACCTTATGAAGCAACAATCAAAATAACAATCCGTAATGTAGTCTTCTTAGTGACCGGAGCAAAAGTCTCCTCATAGTCTACCGTATATTCCTATTTGTTTCCAAGAGCAACCAACCATGCTTTATATCGATTCAAAGTCCCATCAAAATGGAGTTTGATCGAGTAAACCCACTTACAACCAATAGCTTTAATAGTCATTGGGTAAAGAACAACATCCCAGGTATGATTATCTTTAAGAGCGCAAAGCTTGTCTACCATGGCCTCCAACCAATATTCATGCTTGTCTGCTTCAGAATAACATGCAGAAATTGGAATATATGAGAAAATCCATACCGATTAGGAGGACGAGAGAGTCTAGTATAACAACGAGGAATAAAGCCAGAATCCAGCTTAGTCACGGAAGACATCGTGTGAACAGGCTTAGATGGCAGGTCCGGCTCGAGAAAAGGCAAAGTTGAGTGTTGTCATTTATACACAAATCCAGGATTAAACCGTTCAGGAGTAGAAGGCGAGTCATCAAAGTATGGAAGAACATGTATATCAGGGACATATGCAACATGAATGGGAAATAAATATTGATTTTCAAAGAAAACAACATGATGAGATTTATGAAATCTATTAGAGCATGGATCATAGCAAACGTAACCTTCGTGAGAAATATATAACCCATAAAAGCACATCTAACAAATTGAGCCGACAATTTATTGCGTTCATGAGAAGACAAATGAACAAAACAAACACAACCAAAGGTATGCATGTCAAGATGGACTGCCATGGATACCATAAAAGCACATCTAACAAATTGAGTCGACAATTTATTGCGTTCATGAGAAGACAAATGAACAAAACAAACACAACCAAAGGTATGCATGTCAAGATTGACTGCCATGGATAAGGCTTCAACCTAGAATTCAAGAGGAACAAATGATTGAAGCAATAATGTATATGCAACATCTAGCATATGACGATTCTTAAGTTCAACAATACCATTTTGTTGAGATGTATAGGGACAAGAATGTTGGGAGACAATGCCTTTTGGTTTAAGAAACTCATGAAATTCACGAGACATGTATTCCTCACTTGAATCATACCTTAACACTTTAATACCTGAAGAAAATTGAGTTCAATAAGCAACATATAGTTGAAAGATAGAAAATACCTCAGATTTAGAACAAAAATAAATAAATCCAGGTATGTTTGTTGTAATCGTCGATGAATGTAACAAAGTATTTATAATGCGCATGAGATATAAATTGAGAAATATCCCACACGTCACTATGAACCAAATCAAAACATTTTCAGCATGAGTACTATGAGAAGGAAAGGAAAGAGACTTGCTCTTATCTAATTTGCATGTAGCACATTCAAGAGAAATATGAGATGAAAATTGATCTTTATTGCCCAACAAACCAGAGTTTATTAAATGAGTTGAGAAAACAGGGTTAGGGTGACCTAAATGTTTGTGCCATATTTCACTTTTATGGTTTACAATAGTACAAGCCATAAAAATAACTGAAGGAATGGAAAAGTGTAGAAAAAACAATCGTCTAACTTCAGACCCCTTCGCGAGTATCTTCCCCGACATCTGATACTGCACAAGACAACAATAACAAGAAAACAAAACATAACAGTTGTCATTAACCAATTGGCCTACTGATATAAGACTAGTGGAAAGTTCAGGAGATACAAATACATCTCAAACAAAGGAATTAACATCTCCAACATCATGAATAGGTAATTGATTACCATTAGCAATCGTAATGATCTTGTATATGGCTGAATATTGTGAAGAGTGTGATCCTGTATATGGCTGAATGTTGTGAAGAGTGTTAGCAGAATTAGTCATATGATTAGATGCACCAAAATCAACAAGCCAAGATTTTAATAGTAGGAAACTGTTACCTTGAAGCCCCAAGGTTGAAAAAACAGAAATAATCATCCGCTAGACCATTTCAGGAGTAAGGAAAGATGAATCATCACCAGCAACAAGAGATGAAGAACCAACTGTAGCTTGATAGGCATTAGCCTGATGATTTTGAGGATGGATAGGTTAGTCTCTAATAATATGTCCTGGCTTCTTGCAGACAATACTTCTTCACACAGTGGGTAGCAACATGTCCATATTCCTCGCAACTATAACATTGAACTTTTCGCATGTCTTTACCTTTCCATTTCACTTGAGCAGCATAGACATCAATATTAGTTGGTAATTTGTCTTGCTGGAAGGTAGCCTGTGTAACAAGACGTTGCTTTTCGTGAAGTAACTCCCCAAAGCACATATCTAAAGAAAGAGAGGGATCACGATTCATCAACTTAGACCGAGCAGCCTCGAACTCGGGTCGCAATTTCATCAAAAACTAATCTCTCTTACTCTGCTCATGAACCTCCTAAGCTGCAGCGAGAGAACCATCAGGTGCCTTTGCATAAAGTATATCAACGAATTCTGCCTATAAGATCTGAAATCCAATAAAATGCTCCAGATTGGAGAGATCTCCTTGAGTATAATTTGCAATTTCATACTCCAATTGAAATCGTCAGGTTGTGTTGTTCTGATTATAGACTTAAGATATTCTCACATACTCTTAGCAGTCTTATACGGCCTAAGATTTAGAACAATCAGAGGGTCAGTAGAGGCTAACATCATCCAGGTCATGATTTTGGCATCTTTGATCTTCCACTGAGCCAACTTCGAATCCTTAATAGGAGTCGGATCACTTCAATCTATGTGGCCCCATAGCTCTTTCCCCATAACAAATAAACAAAATTGGAATTCTCAGGTAGAATGATTCGTACTCGTGAATTTCACCCCAAAGGACTTTGAATTACTAGTGGTCATGATATCAAAAAATAACAAGTCCAAAGTCTAGTAATTAAACAGCAAGTTAGCAAGCCCAAATCACCAAAACAACAACAAATCACCATAATAAAATTAAATTCAGACCTAGTAGTTAACAACCCGAAAAAGCTCCAACCATTTCGACACCAAATACCGACGACAACACCTTCTAAGATTCCATCGACAACTAAAAGAGGCTACAAAATTTGTCGACAGCCAAAAGAGATCAATAGAATGACCCCAAACCACCCTCCTAGCGAACACTCAACAATTCTAACCCTCTTGACAATAACTACAGAATGAGACAGCCTTAATTTGAATGTTTAGGCTCTGATACCATGACATAAACATTGGGTTTTGTCTGAATGTCTCTCAATAGATAGTTCCTTCCATTATATAGAATCAAATAGCATGATGCATCCCTAATTACAAGGCTGATTTCCAGCTCCAACTTAGCTAAATATGGAAACCATATATATGACTATATAAGTAGCATACAATTAGAATCCTATAATTAATATGGCCTTAAACAATGCTAGCTCATATCTGACTGACAAAATGTGCTTGGACAAGAGCTAGGATGGGTGATCTTCTGGGAAGTCCTTCTCTTGTATCCCTCTTTCTAGAAGGGAAAGAAATCAGCTTAGGGGTGGTTTACGAAGCACTTATGTTTTTCTTTAATCTTTCATCCCAAATTCATGGCTGAAAGTTTCATATTTTGATGTTATTGGGCTTGCTAAGGTGTGATGGTCTTCAGGTTCGCATTCAAACTTATGCTATCTTTTTGGTGCACACTTAGTAGTGTAATCTAAACTCGTTGTAAATTATCTCTTATTCCACAGACACTTGAAAACCCTGCTGGCCCTTGGATGGAGGATTCGTTTGACTCAGCATCTACTAAAGAACTACTTGAGAAACAATACGTTTTACAAGGTAATCTACTGGTATCAGTTCCTTGTTGTTGGCCTCTTATTTGAATGCAGAAGTGTGCTGAGCTTGTGTGCTCAGAACACATTGGAGAATAAGTTAAATGCTTGTATAATTAGCTATCTGTAACATTTTGTTTATGTTAGTTACATGCTGCAATTTTCTCACTTAAACAAGTTCTTCAAAATGGTTTTCCATTCTTGAAGCTCTCTATCTATTTCTCGTGTTCTGTTTGTTGCATCTAATATGGTTATAATTCATGTCAAATATATTTCTTGTAGGTCTTCAACATGTCTAGAAAAAATATTGATGCAGATCAGAGAATAACTCATGATCTGGAAAAGTTAACAACGGACTTGTCTGGACTGGTAACTGGAATGGTAAAGCCATCAGTAGATATCCTGTGGTGAGTACTTGTGTGAACTTTAGTCCTTGTTTGGTTTATTTTTAGTTTCTCCTTTCCATAAACTCTTGAACACCCCCTCTCCCTCTCTAAAATAATAATTCCATTGCTCAATTTGTAAGGTTCACCTGGAGAATGAAGCTCTTAACAGGTCAGAGGGGAGTTGCCATATTGTATACTTATATGTTGCTTGGTTTGGGTTTTTTGAGGGCTGTTACTCCTGATTTTGGTGATCTTGCAAGTCAAGAGCAACAATTCGAAGGAACCTTTAGGTAATCTCAGATCTAGTTTCTGCTTTGCACATTTGATTTTGTTGTTTGTTTTTTTTACATGTCCATCCTCTCCTAAAAGGAAAAAAAAAAGCGTACTGGAATATGGATGATAATAAGGACAATTATGATTGGTGCTGCATTTTTTTGTGAGTCCTTACGTTGTCAATGAAACTTTTAGGTTCATGCATGAGAGACTGCGCACGCATGCTGAGTCTGTTGCTTTCTTTGGTGGTGGCAAACGAGAAAAAGATGTAAGCTGCTTGTATTTTGCTAGCGTACCATTTCATATGTTTAAATGCCAATTGGTGCTTTAGCTGATATTGCTAAATGTTTTGGGCTTTGGTATTTTTTGATATGTACGATGCACTATAAATTGAGAGTGGTTCAAGTCATCAAAGTCTATGACTATAGATAGAATAACGACACCTTTTATTTTGGATTCAATTCGCAAAGGGGAATTAATCCTTGTTTTCTGGTAAATTCAGCCTCATGATTTTGGAGGCATGGTTGATCCAAGACAGATGAATATTATTCAAACTATTTAGTATGGATGTTTATCTTTTGCTTAGCTGCTTCTTGAATCATTGTCATGGGACAAATAAAATGTGCACATTATTCTAGTGGGAATAAGTACGGGAAGGTTAGTTTTTATGAAGTAAAAGACCAAAAAGTTCTAGTATATTTTTTATAGACCAATAAGTTTACCTTTATAATTGCTTTTCCAATGAAGTTTATATTTTATTATTCTAACTATAAAATCCTTTTTATATATTTGTAAAAAAACTCATTCAAGTGGTTTTTCTTTTCTTTTCTTTGTTTGGCCCAAGAAACTATTATGAGATTTTTTTTGAAGTTTTTAATTATAAACTAGTTTAATAACTGTAACGTAAGTTTTGTTATATCGAATCATTATTGCAGATCTTGGTGAACATATTTGTAATTTATTTTTTTTGAAAAGATGAAAATGTCGATGATCATTAGTATAAGGAGGTGCCCTAAACCTTTTATATTTTAAAAGAATCATAGCAAGAATAAAATTATATGACCATCACATCATAATACATGAGGCTTTAATCACATTATATTTGTAAATATCATAGCATAGCTACTATATTTTAAACAATTATTTTTAGCTGAAAATACTTTACTAGCAAAAAATTACATGCCATGTCATAAAGATTTCTAGAAATGTCAAACAACTAGTTTTTAAAAGTATTGTAGGGTGTTATAGGAAATAAAAGTACACTCATTTGGGAAAAAAGCTTGAAAGTGGAACTTTTTAGGTCTTGGAAAAAAATGATCGGATGTGCTTGTCATTTTTTCTCTCTCAAAAGTGAACTTGCTTGGACTTTTCCTAGTTTATTTGCTGATGCCTGTTAATATAGCAGTGTCCCTGATATCGTTTTTGACACATGGCAACATTACAAAGTCTGATCAACATATTATTGATTGTAATCCTGCTTGTGTTAAGTGTCCACTAGTTTCTTGAAATCTACTTTTACAAGGTGATTTTTTTATGGAAAATAGACTTAAATTTGCAGTTACTGAAATTTGAGTGGCTAGTTGGTGTCAGAACCTTTTCAGTCTCCCTTTTCTTTTTTTATTTCTTAATAGATATTGTCAAAATTTTGTAAGTTGTAGGACCGATTCACTGCTATGGGTGTCGGGTCAATTGAGGGGTGAAGAAGAGAGAGAGTATTGAATTAACTATTTTTATTTGGAAGGATTGTGATAGAGCAACATTGAGGGGGGAAGAGAAATCCTTTCTCTTCAGTTGATTATTGGAGTAGCAATATATACTTTTGGCATACGGGCAATTCTTTTAAAAAACTTAATCTTTGTATTTGGGTGGTATCACCTCAGTTTCTTTTTCTTAGAAAACTAGTTGGATCAAATGGAAATTGATACTCGTGTATGATCTTTTAAATACAAGGAAAACTTAAAAAAAATAAATTGATCAAGCATGCATCACACGTGGTATGTGTCTAACACCCTTACCCTGTCTTTTTTTCCTCGTAAAGATGAAGGGTGATAAAAATGTTGAAGCTTCGAAACTCTTCATGGAGGTAGCTGCTAATTTACCATTTGTATTATGCATGTTAAAATGGTGCCATTGGTCTCTGTTCCTTATCTTTTGATCTAGAGAAGTTGATTTTTTTTTTGTAAATTTGTCATCTTGTCTTTCAAATACATTGCATTTTTTTATTGCATAGCTTTTTTTTGTTGCAATGCAGTGTGGCATGTCCTTCACTCGTTATATTTTTTTTGTCCGAATTCAATTGCAGATGATTGAGTCAAGATTCAGGGAACTCCTTGACCATTCCATGTTACTTTTGAAAAAGAAATGGTCATATGGCATACTAGATGATTTTGTGACGAAGCAACTCCCAAATAATGTAACTTGGGGTTTGAGCTTGTTGTACGCCGTGGAAAACAATGGAGACCGAGCGATGTCCTCAACTCAAGGTGAGATTAGTATGATACTTAAGTTGCATCATCTCTCTCATTCTCTCATATTGGTTATTTTTTTCAGGTGACCTGGCACATGCGCTGCGGTACTTAGCATCTGTTGTCTCTCAAAGCTTTTTAGCCTTTGGAGACATCCTTGAATTGCATAAGAAGTTTGCTGAGCTTTCTGGCAGTATAAATAGAATTTTTGAACTTGAAGAGCTTCTGGATTCTGCACAGTCTGGTACATGTCTTTTTGTAACTATCTATACTACTATTTCCTGTGCCTTTGGGTTGGGGGGGGGTAAAAATGGTTGCTTTTTAACAGAAGAACAGGCTTATGTAAGCACACTCTACAAGTGTCGCTATGGCAGCCACACTACAAGTGTTGCAATGGCAGCCATCAATATTTGCTAGCTTATCTTTCTTCAGGAATTTTAGTACTGTGCTTCAAGTTTTGGACATCTGCCCTATATCTCTGAGATGTATAGTTTTGTGCTTATCAAGTGATATTCTAGTGAATGATACATTCCAATCTAGAAGGATCTTCCTTGCCAGAGTCTGCGCATATACGTTCCTATCTATATGGTGGTCAATAAATAGTAATTTCTGTTAGAATTATTGTTGGTTATAATTGCCGGCAGCAATTGCCAATGGTAGTAAGCTAGAAGCCTAAATCTTGAGGAGAGGAACAAACCTGTTTGAGATAATTTATTCTTCAATGCAATCCCACAGAGAGTTCAGCAAATCAAAGCTCTGTGGAGTGTTTTCAAAGCAGAAATCTGGATACTGTATGATTGAGCTAGGATTTGTTTGTAAAATGTAATGTCTCATTGGACAGCATTTGGATCGATCTCTCTTTTTTGTTTGGGAGTTCTTCCAATATGCTGGTTCTTGTTATACTAAGCCTCTCTCTCTAGATTCTGTAAATAACTATTACTAGTGCTGAGAGTCCATTACTGTTAGTTTATTGTTTGGTTCTATTTCCTAGAAGTTCTACATTTACTCTAATAAAGTTTCCTTATAAAGATTTTGCATGTCCAGGGGATTCTTTGAATGGTAAATTATCTCCATCTAAGAACAGTGAACGTTACTCAAAAGATGCCATTTCCTTTATGGAGGTTGATATCATTACTCCAGCGCAGAAATTGTTGGCGAGGCAGTTGACATTTGACATAGGGCAAGGAAAAAGCTTGCTTCTCACTGGTTAGTGAAGTGATTTCTTATGCATCTTGTTATCCTGTTATATTATCAAACAGGCTATTGTTATTTCAGTGTTACACCTGATATTCATGTCAAACTATTAAGGTCCGAATGGGAGTGGGAAAAGTTCTGTTTTCAGAGTCCTCAGAGGTCTTTGGCCCACTGTGAGTGGAAGACTCGCTAAACCATCACAACATATTAGTAAAGAGACCGGATCAGGTTGTGGTATCTTCTATGTTCCTCAACGACCATATACATGCTTGGGAACACTGAGAGATCAAATCATATATCCTCTCTCTCATGATGAAGCAGAAGTCATGACTCTAAAGTTGTCTGAAAAAGGTAGCATACTTGCACAAATTGAATTTCCTGGTTTCAATTTCTAGTTTCTATTTTCATATCTCCTGTATAAAGTTGAATATACTGCATTGCATCTGTTCTCCAATCCATTGATTCCATTTCATGGATGACTAGTAGATGTTATAGCATTATGTAGGAGTATACGCGGGTACACTTTGTTTGTCTTGGTTTTAACTATCCAATATTAGTGAAAGGTTTAAGCAAATTTTATTAATATTCCCAAAGAAGGGGGAAAAAAACACAGCAATATCAACTTTTGGCAGTTTACTAGAAATAGTTAAAAGAAAGGCCTTTTTATTAAAAATGTAAGATTTTTTTTTGGGCTGTCTTTTTTTCTATTTTGGTTGTTCCTGGCTAATCCTGAAAACATGCATCAGAGTAAACTTAAGCAAAGTATGACATCTTACTTGTTCCAGACTGGTGGTTTTTTGACACGTTGATAAATTTGCTTAAAAGATTGAGAGGGAATACATCTTTAAGCTATCCTGAATTTGAAGACATAATCATGCATAGGAAATGAAGCTATTATTTGGTCCTTGCACCAAAAAATTATGTGTAGAAGTTTGGAGATATTGATATATAGCTCTTTGTTTCTCTATGTACTCTTCTGAGGACATCTAGACTGTGATGAAAGTTGAATGGAAGGATTTAGGTTTTCTACTGGTGTTTTTAATAGATTTACTGCCGAAAGAGTTCTGACTCCATTCATGGTCCATGGTAAAAAATTAACAGTCATTTCAATTTTCTAGAGTTTTGACGTTGTTAATCAATTGTTTTCCCTGGGGATTATAATTGGGCAAAATTTCAGGTATGCAATCCACTGAAATGACAAATATTCTGGATACACGTTTGAAAAATATTCTGGAGAATGTTCGGCTAAATTATCTCTTGGAGAGAGAAGGCGGCTGGGATGCCAATATGAATTGGGAAGACACCCTCTCTCTTGGAGAACAGCAGAGATTAGGCATGGTGAGGAAGTTAATCAAGTAGTTCAAATTTAATTTGTTTGAATAAGATTTCACAAGATTTTTCTCTTGGATCTTCAACTGTTCAAATTTTTTTTTTCTAGGCTCGTCTATTCTTTCACAAGCCCAAATTTGCCATCCTTGATGAGTGCACAAAGTATGTCATCAAACTTTACATTTGTTAACCTTTAAAGAAATATTACCAGTTACCTCATATTATCTTTTTTTTTTTTTGTCTTTTGGTGGCAGTGCAACAAGTGTTGATGTTGAGGAACAGCTATATAGACTTGCTAAGGATATGGGCATCACATTTGTTACATCCTCTCAAGTAAGTGGCTCTTTGATAATTGATTGTAATTATTTACTGTATAATTGATCTGCTCGAGAGCAGTTTCTTTCTTCTATTTTTTCTTTTGCAAATTATCAGTTGCACCCAATCAGGGTCGAATATCTTGTTTAATCGGACGACCATAGTATCCTTCAATATGACCTGTCTCAGTCGCAAAAAGAGGCTACCGTCACTGTATTGTTTTAGAACTAGATTTTACTGTTTTTCCTTCACTGATTATTCTCTAATATATCACAGCGTCCTGCTCTAATACCATTCCATTCCCTGGAATTACGGCTTATTGATGGTGAGGGCCAGTGGGAGCTTCGTGCAATTAAGCAATGAGTTGACACTAGCATCTGACATTAAGTATCTGGAGCATGCAAGACTTCTCAGATCTCATAAATGGTGTGGAGGAAGAAAGTCATTAGGCCATTCAGCGGAGTTAATTATTTGTCATGTATCTCAAGTCGTGATCATTTTTACACAAAATTATGAATCCCGCAAAGAGGAGATGCCATGGAGATTTGTTTCTCTTAATCATATACAACAACTGTATTTTTTTTTTCGCTGAAAGCAACAGGAGCGGCCTGAAAGAGAAGCCAAGCACAAAAGGTTATTACAGAAACTGCTAGAAATCAAGTCTGAAATCATGTAGTAGAATAGAGAAATCTTTATGTACAGGCTGACTTTTTTTTTTTTTTACCAAGTTATTTTTTTCGGGCTATGATTTGAAAATTCGTAGCCCGCTTATGCTGTAAGAATTGAATGCATAAATTATTGAAGCTGGCCCCATGAATAAAATCGCAGGAAAAGAATATACCCTCCTCCTGTCGTCCCTAAATTTTCTTCGCAGTTCCTCACTTCTACTATAAGGCAAGGGGTGTTTGAAAAATTAAAAATTTCGAATTAATTTTTTTAGTATATTTTAAGCGTGTACTAATATTAAAAAAATTATTATTTTAAAAATTTAATTGCCATGGAGAGGGAGAAAGGTGTTATTGTTCTCCGACAAGATTTGTTGACGTTGTCAGAGTGGTTATTTTGACATCTGGACCAGACGACAAAGACCATTTCCCCTCATCAGATCAGATAACAGGGAGGGTCTTTTACTCCCCACGATTTGCAGAGAAACAGAAGGGAGTACAATTTAGCGAGTAATGTTGACAAGTAGCCAAAACTATCATATTCATACTTGCTTATCTATGTGATAAAATAATAATCACGAGGATCATTAGGCACTAAGCGTGTGGTAGTCTAGAGTTATTATCAGCCACGGAATTACTGAGCCGATAAACATCACATGGGGATTCTTTCTTCTTTTTTGATCGGGTTGGCAATAAATAAGCTCAAGGCATGGTCGTGATGCTAAGGTGTTAATCACAAAGGAATCTTGTTCGTCACTGAATCGAGCGTTGTTTAATGTTATTTAGACAGGGTAAAGAGAAGAATTCAGGGTTCTTGACAGTAATGGAGATAAAGTGGGTATCCTCTGAGGATCTCCAAGAGATGCAATCTTTTTCAGTGGACCTCCTGAGTTGTAAAGTGGCATCACTTTGCTGTCTGCTTATCTGATTGGCTTGATAGAAGATTTTGTTCATAGGTTCAAGATCGCTAACAAGTGTCAAGAAAGCAATTCTCTTGATAGGTATTTGTCTCAACGGTCCAAAATCCACCCCCTAGTTAAAACGACACTGTTGTTGATGTGTTGATAAATCTTGATAATTCCTTTTTTGTGCATTGTTTGCTTAATTTTGCATTTAAAGATAACTCGTAAATGTCAATGTAATCCAAGAGAAGAAGAAGAAGCTTGTGATTTGATGATTTAAAATGTTGTGCTAAATTCCTCGTAGTATTATTTTTCAGTTTGTTGCAGGACCGTTTTGCAGAATTGTTTTTTCATAGCTGAAAATGAACACTTATGTGCGGTAGAAGGATAAAATACATTGTAATCCAAGAAAGAAAAGAGGATAAGAAAACATTATAATAATAAAAAGATTTTCACTATACACATAATTTTTGTAATTATATTTTTGCTTTTCCTAAAAGACCCAGAGAGTATTTTAATCTTTTTACACGGATCATTAGTTATTAAAGAATTAATTAAAAATATAAATGTTTTTTTAATTTTTTAGCACAATAAAATGATTTATTTATTTTCCAAGTTGGAATTTCTAAAACTGGTTAAAAGAAATATATAGGGATATAACAATTTTTTTATTTTTTTAGCACAGTAAAATGATCTATTTACCCTTCAAGTTAGAATTTTTAAAACTAGCTAAGTGGGATATTTTTATCTTTTATTTTTTTTAAAATACAAACCTTTGGAATAAAAAAAATCTAAACTATGCGTATATGAGACTTTTTATGATTACCAGATTCATAAAGGGTATTTTGATTTTTTAACAATGATTAAATATTAATTAAATTGAAAAAACTGTTGGCGTGAGCAATGCACACTCTTATGAGTGGGAGGTGCTCGTGCATGCAAGGTGCCCGAGTACTTTAGAAAGCGCGTGTGGCTCCTTCTAAGGGCATAAGATGCCCTTTTGTAGTGGCACTGGAAGTGCGATCATGTTCTCTTTCTATTGGTGGAGCGCATGCCGGCAGCAACAAGACAATTTCTCACCTTTTTTCTGTATCTTCTTCACTAGAGATTACTGGATGATTTTATTTGTTGTTGTTATTTTAACTTTCGTTATTATTTTTCTGATTTATAATTTTTATTCTTGGCCCTCGTATAGAATTTTTAATTATTTTAAATTAATCCTTCAATTTTAACTTATCACATATTATATTTTTTAATTTATCATCTAGAACCACCAGGAATCAAAATTCTTCAATTGAAATGGAAATTCGGATTTGAATTCAGGGAGGGTGTTTGCGGCCTAAGAAGTTTAGATACGACAAACTTAGATTTGAATAGCAATACTTTAATTCTAAACAAAAAAGAAGGATCAAAACGATTCCCATGCGAATCATACAGAATCTTGAACCCCCCAAGGTTTCTCCATTCTGATGCATCGCAAAAACTGCGTCCTGTCGACACCCAATACTGTTGGCAACTTGAAAGAGTAAAATTAAGATATCCAGCACAAAAAGCTTATTTTAGTCAAATAAAATCTCCCCCACTATCTCATTTGATTCCCTCTTTATTTCATGGTTTTATTAAATTTCCCTTGCATTGCTACTAAGATTTTGTGGGTGATTTTCTCCACAACTTGCATTTTTATTTTTTATTTTTTTGTAGATAGAAGCAGCTTCCCACCAATATCCTTGGCCTTGCATGCATCTATATATACAACTCCATAATCCATAGCTTGTCTTCACCAAACAAACCAAGAGCTTCTCTCCTCAAGAAAACCAGTCTTTCTATCTCTCTCTCTCTACACGGGCGCTAGCTGCTACTCAAGGTCTCATCATGACTTGTCTTAGCTGTGAAATAGAAATTCTGCAGGCAAAGAACGTGGAATTCAAGTCCCATGGGAGCCTTTTTGTTAGATACTATCTCTCTACAGGAAACAGCAAAAGAATCCAACTGAACAGCCGAGAAATCTCCGCAAGGGCCAACCTCTTTTGGAACGAGTCCTTCTCATTGGAGTGTTCAGGCACTGAAGACTCCATCAACAACCTCAAGCAACAAACTGTAGTTTTCGAGCTCAGATGGAGAAGCACAAATCCAATCCTTGGTAAAATAGGAGGGTCACAACTCCTAGGCAGAGCTGAGGTTCCATGGAAAACAGTTGTCGAGTCACCAAAGCTAGAAATGGAAAGGTGGGTTACGATGATCCCAAAGAAGGGCAGTGTTCCTGATGATGTCAAGCCTCCTGCAGTGCAAATAGCCATGAGAGTTAGAGTTCCAGCAATGGCAGAGATGGAGGTGAAGAAAAAGAGAAATGGGAGGTTGAAGAGGTTGGATGAATGTGGTTGTTGCAAGGATAGTGGGTGCAGATGCGAAGATTATGATATTTTTGTCCTAGTGGCTGCTCTGGAAGCACTATAAACACCGAGGGTTGGCGAATGAAGTACCCACTTGCTACTTTGATCTGAAGATTTCTTTTTGACGTGTGGAAATTTTGTAAAGGTAGTCAACTAGTCATGAGTGTGTATATGCACGATCAAGATTGAAATTAATTTATTGGACTCCTCAAAACAAGGGTTTGTTTTCCAAAGCACTTCCACGAGCCAAGCAATTTACAACTCCTTTAATCTTCAACTCGAATTCAATTAAAAAATAACTTAAATATTATGCAATTTAATACCCGTCAAAACTAATTTCTTAAGCAATATTTATACCCGTCAGAACATGAAGCGATACGTTGAGAAAAAAAATAAAAAATAAAATTCCATCAACGAACATCATCTGATCTGGAAATGTCCTGAAAAGAACATTATTCTTTGCATCCACTCAATGAACCAACTGATGAAATTATCATTGCATACCTTTGTAGTCTTGTGTTGGATCTTTTTGTTTTTTTT
>Ga0325404_1001450_pt1 | contig 25129 bp, 14 predicted proteins | sample PopdelMetagenome_18_FD_205664 | JGI IMG/M metagenome (GOLD analysis project Ga0325404, IMG submission 205664) | Populus deltoides microbial communities from Bellville, Georgia, United States - Xylem-Control-R1 | ecosystem: Host-associated > Plants > Phyllosphere > Stem > Wood/Secondary xylem...
AAATCTCTAGCAAGTCTTTACAATGAAGAATTTAGTTAAAATTTCTTACAGAGTTTTTAAGTTGACAAGCTTGCCAAGCTCAGGTGGGACAACACCAGAAAACTGATTTGATTCAAGGCTCCTATATATATTTTATAATTGCATTTGATAAAGTGAAATAACCATTAGAGAACAAAGTAAACTAGCATTGCTTTCAATATTCGAATAACTCAAACTAGAGGTAGAGCACTATAACAGATTCAAGCCATACAAGTAGGTGAGGGCAGTAAAACTTCCCAAATGTCCAGGAATATTTCCTGACAAGCGATTTGCAGTAAGCGAGCTGCATAAGAGGTTAGTTAGGAAGGAAGTTTTAAGCTCACTCTTACATAGAAAATAAGATAAACCAAGAAGAGGGGTGAATTTATAAATGAGCTTACATGAAAGACAGATTTTTCATCGAAGCCCATTCCACCGGAATTGTGCCGTATAGATAGTTGCGAGTGAAATCTCTGTCATAGACAATGTTGTTGTATAAAAATTATTTTCCATCTTGAAAATTGCTCCAAAAATTAATATAAACGCTTGAAATTTTAATATAAACTGTGACAGACAATGGCAAACTCATAATCACATAACATCTGATGAGTATTAATTATCATCGAGGCATCTCAAGATTCATAATCATTTAATGGATTCAGTATTGAGGCCTCGAAGCAGAAACATGAGCCAAATATATATGTCCTTAATTAAGGGTTCTTACATTTTTTCGACGTAAGTAAGGTTGGCCAATTCCGGAGGAAGCCTGCCTGGAAGACTGTAATCTTTGAGCAGGCTTTATTGCAAGCAGGAGAGAGAGACATCATTGGTCACAGTTTAGGAAAGCTAAGATATATATATATATATATAACAAAGAAAAACATAAAAATGTAAAGTAATTAAGAGGCTTACGATGAAGTAATGTGACAGTAATTATCATCAGTGATGCTGCAGTCACATCCGATGGTGCCGTTCACTTTTGAGTTTGGTGGAGCAGAAGTCAGTTCTGTTGAAATTGTGCCATTCGGTTGACAACGACCGTCGAACTTCAAGGATAGTTGGCCATCCTCGTTTACTGTCTTCCAGATTTGTGTTAACGCTTCAACTGGTGGGGTTTTTTTTTCAAAAAAGATTAATTCAACTGGTGAGGAATGTGCACTATTCAAAACATTCTCAAATAGTTGTTAGATTATTAATAGTAATAGTAAATAGATTATGGGTTTTTCATATAGGTAAAGGCCATACACTCTATCGACCATTTGGATAAAGTTATAACGCAATCATATATCAATTTATCGTCATAGTTATCACTCAGCGCAGGATTTAATTTGGTTTAAAATTTGTATTGTATGTTTGGAGGTCAACTTTAAGATTATATTCCTTTCAGTTTTTTTAATGGAAATTGTTTGCAATTAAAAAAAAAACTAAAATAATATTATTTTAAATAAAAATTAAAAATAAAATATTATTTGTTAACTATTAGGAAATAAAACACATTATAAATTAAACTCTAGATTACTTACGAGGTTATCTCTAAATAATATGTTCAAAAACTATATTGTGGGTTAGGTGGATTATTAAAGTGAATGATGATATTTTTTAATAAAATTTTTCTAAGTTTAGAAGGTTAACTTGAATTGACTCAAGTTATTTTTTTTTTATTTTATTCTTTAATATTGAATTTATTAGAAATTGAAATTCATAATTATTTTTTCTATTTGCTTTCTATAGGATTATCATGGTCTTATGACATATATCTTGGATTTTACTTTTTTTTTTTAATTAACAAGAACTAAAAAAAAACAAAGGTACTTCACTAACCCCTCCTCACGAATCAATTTTAATTGAAATAATAATTTGTTTTTTATATATAATTTTAATTTTATCTTTTAATATTAGATTTATTAGATATTGAGTTTATAAAAAAAAATAAAATTTTATGAGGTAATTCTATTCTCATGATCTATATCATAGGATAAAGATGCCTATAAATGAACCTAATTATATAAAACATTTAAATTCTTTTAAAACATTTCCACCCTATTTTTGTTGTTTTTGTTTTAATTCTTTTATAACATTTAAATTCAATATGGATGAAATTGGAATAATTGATCCGCTTTTTTATTTTTATATTTCTCTTGACTCTGAAAAAAAATCTTTCGATATTTCTAATTGAATCCTTTCGTTCCTAATTTCCGATTAAAGGTTACAAGTGAGAAGCAAATCTGTTGATGTTTTGATCGATTAATTAATTAATTAAGGAGGTTGCTAGGTTGTTCTTACCTTCTGCTGGATGTAGCTGATCAGAAGCAAGCAAAGTAATAGAGCTCGAGAAACTGATCATCACCATAACCTGGCAAAGCCGAAACATCATTAACATCTTTCGATATCATAATTTTGTGCTGCAAAATTGGCTGCAAAAGCTGGAATAAGTTTTTGTATTTGTCGACACGAGACAGGCAGGGAAGGAGAGGCTGATTTGATTTATACTTACTAAATCTTAAAACGTCACATCCATGTGCCTGCGTACTTGTATCCAATGTCATTTCTCTTGGGTGATATTTGAATTCAATTTTAACTTGCGATCATTATAAAAGATTTATTTCTTTTTAAGAGTTGTTGGTTTTTCCATGTCAATATTTTTTTTATTTTTTTAATTTCACATAATTTATTTAAAATTATATCGATATTCTATGTTAAAAAATTTATATTAAAAATTAAATTTTAATAAATTTTTTATTCCAAAAATAATTATACTCCACTTTTAATCTGATGTAAAATATACCTATATTATAAATAAAATTTCAACAATTCTCTGCATGAATATAAATTATCTGATAAATTTAAAAACAACTCTAAAATTTATAGAGTGATATTGATTTCATGGATCATTATTTTAGATGGATAGTTTTTTGTTTTAAACTTTTTTAAGTGAAATACTATTAGATTTATTTAGCTAATAAATATAATATCTTAATATATTTAATTTTTTATGTAAATTATGATAATAACAGTGGTATGAATCTTCACCTCGTATCTTCTTTGGCTCTCCTAGTTGCAGGTTGCAAGAGGTATTTGAGCCACAAATTTAATGACTACAAGCTATTATGTTGAATGATTCACATCACTATAGCGTCGGCTGCTAAAAAGCATTTTCAAGGGAAAACTCTCAGATATTTAAACCCGACATGTCAATTTATTGACTTAGACCAATCAGAAAAGAAAGAAGGAAAAATGATTTATCAATTGTTCACTAATTCAAAGTAGAATTTTCTGCTCTTCTTTTTCTTTTTCTTTTTGCAAATACTGATTGCTTAGTTAGCTTTTTATAGGGGATTGTGTGGTAGTCTTCCATATTATTTTATAATAATAATTAACAAGAGCTAAAAATAAACGAGGTATTTTAATAACACCTCTTCACAAATCATTGCTAATCGGATAATGATTTTTTATATATATAATTTTATTTTTATCTTTCAATATTAGATTTATTAGAAATTAAATTTTTTTAATTTTTTTCTATAGAGTTATTCTATTCTCATAATTTAAGTCATGAGTTCTGCAGATTAATTTAATTAACTTAATTTTTTTGTCTTTTTTTTAATTGAATATTTTTTTTTTAGTTTCTCTTTCAACATTAGGTTAATTGTAATTAAATTTCATAATTTGTATGGAGTTATCCTAAACTTGTGACACAAGTTTGGAAGGTTAAATTTCATAATTAAATTCTCTATTGGGAATTGATCTTTATAATATTTCTCGATTTTCTTTTTATAAGAATATCTCGGTCTCGTGATCCAAGTTCGACAGGTTAACCCAGGTTGATTCAAATATTTTTTTTATTGATTTTTGTTTTCAATTTCATCATTCAATATTGAGTTGATTAAGAATTGAACTTTATTTTTTTCTTATTTATTTTTTATGAGGTTATAACGATCTTATGATCCAGAACGAGAATTTAATAAGTAAATCCGAGTTAATCTGAGTCAATCTAATATATATATATATTTTTTTAATATTTGTTTTTAAAAAATATAGTTTTGAATTTTTTTAGCTTGACAATTACAGCTGGATAGTAGCGAAATTATTGTTCTTACCTATTAAAAAGTTTAAAAGACGCTTACAAATAAACAATTACATTAAAAGACAAATAAAAAACATAATTTTTTTTTCAAAAAAAATGATAATAAATAAATAAAAAAATAATAATAATATCACGCAATTACCCAGATTCAAATTTAAAATCACAATCAATTGAGTCCCAGTAAGCAACTAATTTCGTTCACTCTCTCTATCTCTCTCTCACTAAACCTTTCTTAGTTATTTTATTCTGATTTTATTTTTATTCTCTTCTAATTTTGTTTATTTTTATACTTAATAATTGAACATATTAATGTTTTGACAAAAACATTATATTTATTTATGAAATCTACACATAATAGAAAACACGTCATCACTTTCTCGATGAATCTACACAGGATATATCTAGTTCTGTGCACTGAGAACTTCTCATGGTGCTATATTGTGAATGATTGATGAAGACTTAGACCAATCTCTTTTCCAGCTGGTCCTAAAGAACGACAAGATATTTGAAGTTTATGATAGACTCAATTATATAGCTAGTTGGTGCATAATTGACAGTTTAACACTTGCAGCAGGTTTATTTTTATGTTTGAAGAATGGTTTTAGAAAAAAATTAAAATTTTATTTATTTTTTATTTTAAATTAATATTTTTTTAATGTTTTTATATTATTTTAATATATTTATATAAAAAATATTTTTAAAAAAATAAAAAAATATTATTTTAATTTATTTTTAACAAAATAAAAAAAATTTAAAAAATACCTATTAGTATATCTTATAAAGCCGCCCTCGATTTTAATGCTTCTGTTAGCCATCATTTGCTTTGAATATTAAGTTTTTTTTCTACACTATCACCGTGAGCAAATTTATTTCCCAAACAAACACTCTCGTTTTATCAGAAAAATAGTCTCGTGACACGTGGATTGTGCATTTATTATAAAAAATAATAATTAATAATTATAATTGTCTACGTACCTACCTGTGGGTTGTGCATGTATTATAAAAAATAGTCTCGTTATTCTTCAGAGAATACTTTGTGAATGTAAGTTTTTTATCAGATGAACACTCTCTCAATAAAGTCTCTTCTATTTATTTTTCCAAATTTTTTAATAAAATGTAATTTTTTCAATTTCAATGTCGATTTCGCACCCGATATTACGAATGAAGTTTAGAATGTAAAAATGGATAAGAAATCACCATTTGTGGAGAAGATGAGTTTACAGTGTGGGTTAATGGCTGGCTACGGGAGGTTGTGGAGAGGGCTGTGTTCGTGAGAAAGGGCTGATTCGGCAAGAAAGGGGCTAGAATTTTTGGGTATGATTCTGGTTAAATGCTGGGCATAATTTATGCCTTGTGTCTTGTGTATTTCTTTCTGCCCCACAAGCTTTATACACAGGTCTATATTTATAATTCAAGAGTCCGTAGTCATATTAAATTCAAAAATCTCATACAAAAACAAGCTGATTCCTTGTATGATTACAAACGAAGCTCCAAGCATGTCTTTGGCTTTATTCAATTAAAGACGAGGTTTCACTGATGTTTAAATTTATGGACTCGGGATTGATGGGGTAAAAAGATCATGGGCAGATGTAGAAGAATTTCCAATCCATGATTTATCAGATGGAGGAAAGAGGTCTTGTGTGCTGTTTAAACTCTGGTCCATGACCTGCTGATAGTGGCCTTTGAGAAGTTTGGAGTGTAAATCATCACCATAAATGCTAGGATCTGAGATCATCTCCTGGATGCTGGTCTGTCCTTCAAGCATTCTCGCCACTTCTGACATTGCAGGCCTTAGAGATGGAGATGCATTGGTGCATAAGAGAGCCAATTTGATCATCCTCTGAGCTAGCCTCTTCCTTGTTGAATTCAGACTGCAGCATTGGGTCCACTATCTCCATTAAATTTCCCTTTTTTTGCAGTACATGGGCCTGTGAAAGCAAAAAGTAAAGTATTTGCAGAGAGGAGTAGTGCCTAATGCATCATGGATTCAAGAGCAACAAGAACAGACTCGTAACTTACCCAGTCAAGAAGACATGCGAATTCATTTGTTGTCCTGTAACTCGAATTGCTTCTTCCACTGACAATTTCTAAAGCAACTCCAAAACTATAAACATCTGCTTTGTCTGTTAAATAACCCCACAGCGCATATTCTGGAGCCATATATCCTCTGAAATCAGAACCATGCCAGATTAGTGACTCTACCGGAGAATATTGCGATCACTGAATAAAGGAAGCTGCAAATTAAGTCAGATTAAAACTTACATGGTTCCAGCAACACGAGTGCTAATGTGAGTGTTCTCCTCTTCATTGAGCTTAGCTAGTCCAAAGTCTGATATCTTGGCACTTAGATCTTTGTCCAGTAATACATTTGTACCTTTGATGTCTCTGTGAACAATCCTGATTGCAGATTCTTCATGGAGAAATGCTAAACCTCTGGCTATTCCAACACATTTCTTATATCTTGTTGGCCAATCCAGCGTCAGAAAACCATGCCTCAAGAATCAGCATTATATGAGTTTTATATGTACAAACATATAGACACCTCTTTTACGTTGACAACCACCAGATTGGATCTCCAACAACATGAAATACCAAAAATATCGCTCTCCAGAGTGTATAAGAGGAGCCTTACAAGTTATTCTTGATGAATGAACTCTTGTACGTGTTTGTACCCCTGGTTTATAGATTCAAATCATTAAGTTTCGCAGCAACCCAGCCCAGTGCCAGCGGATGCAAGCATCATTGTTCAATTCATATCAAGACATTTCATTACACCTTAATTTCTAACGCCTTAATGTCAATTAGTCCATTTCTTATTCCCATTATCTTATATATTAATTTCCTTGTTTTACAATAATACACAATACTGATGTTAGATTTCTTTACATCAAAGTTTACCGTAAACTTGACTCATAACCCTTACATTGACATTATTACACAATTACAACATTTACTAGCATCATTTCTCTTTTAGTTAAAGTATTATTTATTTTACTTGACCCATTCCCAACCTTATAACTTAGTAAAATCATTAATTTTATTTAATATGCTAATATTTTTCACATTGCATATACAACTTTTCAAATATCACAACTAACCACTTCGATTTCCATAACCACCTTTAAATTTCTAAAATTTCTTGACATACAGTCAACATAATGTTATAATGAGTATTCATGCACTCAATGATTTTTATCAATGCCAATTTTGATACTAATGATTAGAAATTAAATTACACAAAATTGTCCGATACTATGGGCACGTAATGATATACGATATGGAAGAGTGCCTTGGGCTCTGAATTCTCACAACCACGGAGATAGATTCTTTAGTACACCATTTTTCATTTTAGTACATCATTTTTCAAAAATCATTATTTTGTTTTTCATTTTAGTACACCATTTTTAAAAAATCTCATACAAAAACAAGCTGATTCCTTCTTTAAATTTAAATTTTATTAAAAATATCTCACGTGTGCGGCGTAGCGACCAGAAATCCACTTTCATATATTTTATTATCTATCTATCTGGCAAATATTGGGAGACAAAAAATTCTTGTCTCTTATATGTGGAAAGCAGGAATGAGAGTCGCCACCTAGTATTTTGGTCACTAGAATCCCTAACTGGTCTTAGAGATCGGGTACGGGGACTGGTTGCGTAAAGAAAAGGTATTAGCACCCCAATACGCCCTACCTAAGGTAAATTGTATTGTTTTATTGTCTAATAAAATCTAAGATCTTATCGTGTTTTTTAGTTGTTGGTTCGTCTATGGTTTAAGAAAAGTTTTCCTCGATAAAGAGATCATTATCTTATCGGGTAAAACCTAACCATTCTAACGTCAACAAAATAATTTAATATCCGGAATACATTTTACGTATAAGGTTGTAACCCCATATACTAAAAAAAAAAAAAAAATTTTTTTGGAATTTTTGAAATATTGGCCTAGTTCTTGTGACTTTAATAAACTAGTTATTAAAGCCAACATGTATGCTAATACATATTTTTGAATTTTTCTTTGTTGTATGAAAATACAATATGATTTTTATTTTATTTTTGAGAGACTTGGCCGTATGCATGAAAACAAAAAAATATATATTTGTCAAAACATTGAAAACTAAATATATATATATATATATATATATATTTTATTTTTCAATGTTTTGACGAAAACTAGGTATCTTAATACCGGATTTGTATCTTTAAGGTATAAAAATACAAACCAATACTAAGCAAAATTCAGTAGAAAAATACACGGGAAAATCACAAATTTTTTAAAATTATTTTTAAATTTTTTTGTTGGTTGGGCCCAGTTCGAACCATGTGGCTGGGCTGCACCCAGCAACTCAAACCCAGTCACTGGCCCAAGCCAGTGACCCGGTTGGCTGAGAGACTATGCACGCGTGAATTTGTTTCACGCGTGCATGAACAGTGCAAAGGTGATTAAATTACCTTCACGCAGTGTATATGCTCATTTGTAGATTTAAGAGAATATGAAGACGAACGCACCTGGTTTCTAGAAAAACTGAAGATGATGACAATTCTGATCTTGCGTTCTTTTTATTATTCTGGACTTTCTCTCTGGGTTTCTTCCTTTGCTTCTGTTTCTTTTCTTTTATTCCCTTGCCTCTGGTTCCGAAGGTCAAGGGACAACAACGATGGAGGCTGGTTGCTGTTGGGTTTTTCTTGCTTCTGTTCGTTTGTTCCTCTGTTACCGTCTCCCTATGCTGCCTAGTTCTCCTTCATGTCTCCCTTTGTTTCTTTTTATTCTCCCTGTTCTCTTTTTCTCCCTCTCTGTCTCGTCTTTCTCCTTGGCGCTGGAACCTGCTGCTTGCAGTAGCAGACGAAGATGACAGTGTGGAAGGGCTGTTCCAACACTGCTTCCTCTCGGTTTTTTTTTACTCTCTCCTTCCTTTCTTCACTCTGCCTCCCCGTTTTTCTTTCTGCCTCTCTGTTTCTCCTCCTTATCCTCTTCCCCCCTCTGTCTCGTCTTTCTTCCCGTGTTTCCCCCCCTTCATTCGTCTTTTTCTCCTGCTTTTATAGGCCAGAGACGACCTTGTGCTGGTAACGGCCAGCTTGATTTCAATGCCTTTAATGATAAAACGTCTCCAATATTTCTATTTGTAACAACCCTGATTTCCCATATTCTTTTTCGCGATACATTGAAAATTTTCAGGTAATTTCTTTTTTTTAATATACCGGTTCCACCAAATTTCTACTAAAATTTCGATAGAGTCTCTCATATTCTAGGAAGTCTCAAGTTATCGACAAAACCATATTACACTTCCAATTTTAATTCACATCCTGATCCAATCATCCTGGATCTCAACCCAACTCAGCATCATCAACACAACATATGTTATTCAATAACATCATATAATGTAATTTAAGTGAAAGATTCGATTTCCAACCCTAAACATGCATGGTTAAATAGGTACTTAAAGTTACAAACATTAGATTAAAGTCATACATTCAAATTTAAGAATTAATATAACATTTCAAGTTTTAGGAGATAAGACTCTTAATTTACAAATAATTACGTGGTCAAAAGCAAAAGGTAACTAAACCAATATCATTCCGGACGCGACTCTGATGGACCTGAAAATAGAAATTAACGTGTACACATAAATATAAAAAGGTAGTAACAAACAATAACAATGATAGGTAATAACCTTCATAGAATTTCTTTTGAGACATAAAATTAGGTATAAACCTCTTTTACAAGCATTTTCAATCTATTACCAATATCCATCTAATATCCTTTCCCATTTGTTGAGAATAATTTCATCTTGGAAATCTCAACATAATTCAACGATTTTCGAACACCATCTCCTTATAAATCAATTCTCACTTATACCCAGACATTTCTCTCTTGGTATTATTAGCTTATCTCATTTCTTTGGAATAACTAATCAATATTTTCCCTTTTATTTTCTAGAAAGTAATCGCCGACACTAATAAATCTCACTAGTATCATGAGTCTTTTAATATTGAGCTAGACTAATCACGTACATTCACGTACCGATATTAACACAACCGATTAGTATCATTAACTATTCTTATCTGGAGTATCAAATCTTATTCATATCTGATTTACCATCAAAATTGCTGATGTCAAGAACACTTGATATTATTAGCCTCCTTACCTGGAGTAGCTAACGACACCAGAAATGGTTGTCGATACCAATATGACCCATTGATATCATTAACTATTCTTGACCGAGAATAGTTAATAAACTTATCTTTTTCACTGAACCAGGAGGAACCGTGCCGATGTTAGTAATCTTTACTAACATCATTAGTCACCCAATTGCTCGGGATCAACTAATCAATTTAAGAAATGTTGGCACCAATGAAACCTCATTGTTACCATTAGCAATCCAAACCTGAATTGCTAATCAATGTCGTCTGAAATGCCGATATGTCACTTGAAATTTCCATTCGTATCGATCCCCTTCTTTCTTTTCTTCTTCTTCTTCTTCCTTTTTTTTTTCTTTCTTCCCCCCCATTTTTTTTTTACATCATATGCATTATAACAACTGTTGCTAAGTATCATTCACACACAAACTTAGTTATCGACACTACGACCATAATAACATAATTAATTCGATACATAACAACGCACGCAAGTCACCCCTATTCGTTCAAACATTATCCTAACTAATAGAGGTATACCGTTGCACATAAGGTATTCTTACTCATTTCAATATCATCGAAGCAATAAAACAATAAATTCTAAAATTTATCAATAAGTTTACACAACTTAAAAAGACAAGGTGCGATACACCTGCTTCCTTCACATAAATTATTTAAACACATACACGTCATCAATAAACATATATAAATCGAGCATCAATAATTTAATCATAATATACCATTAATTTATCACCCTAAAGTCGGTACACTTCATTTTTGTTATTACACATCTAACTCGACAGTCAGTACAGTAGCGCCACTAACTCTATTCAAGCCAGCTAGTCCACTATATTTTTCTCGACATAAACATTCATAATTACACAAGCACAAGTACATTTATAGAAAATACCATTTATTTAACTCTAACAAGTATTGTAAAAACAAAAGTTTGAGGTGTAAGACACCTACCTAATGCTTGAACTCGCGCAAAAGTCCCATGCTACTGAACAGATTCTGCAATCTCTCCTGTATCATTAAAGATACATATCAAATGTGGCTCCACCATAATTGAAAATTCCATTCTAAAATTCATTTAAATTTAAAATCGCATGACACATGCATTCACATATTTATTTATTTATTTTCTTTCCTTTCATGACTTGTCTTTCCAGGCTGAATATCTTTAAACATGACCTAACAATTTTATTTTATTTTATTTTTGTTTACTCAACCCATCATGTACAGACTTAGTAACTTCACATCCTTACATTTATTCATACCATTGAAACTAATTCATTTTCCTTATCAAACCAATTCTTGGTCGAATGACCTTTTTTTTTTTTCATGATGAGTTTTCAATTCTTTTTCATAAGTCCCCTTTACTTCATCTTAAGTAAATTTAACAACATATTTTTCATCATAATTTCATGCACGCCTTAATTTAACCTTTTTCTCCCCTTTTATTATCCATTTGGACAACCTTAAAATTCCATCAAAAAATGAAATTTTCCTCACATTAAGCTATTATTTCAAACATAACACAATTCGTTTGGCATTCAACAAACCACAATCCCATAAAAATCCCCATAACATTAGGTCGAATAAACTCAAGTTCAAGATTTCCATTTTTGGTTGAATTCCATATTATGATGAGAATTTGGATCCTTTTAAAATTCTTCCAATTGACACTCTACCTAATTTTTTTTTGTACACATAAATACATCCATACCTAATTTACATAGAAAATAAATCAAACTCTTATCTCCTTATTTCTTCTTCATTTGGCCGAATGCCTTCATTCATGGTAAGGGATGATTCCCTTTTTAATTATTCCAGATAAACCTTTACCCATTCATTTCATATATATTATAACCTCATTCAACTCAAATTCCATAGCAATTAAAACAATTAAGATCATCCTCTCATTTATATGTCTAGGCCGAATCTTTGCATCAAATGGAGGATACAATTTTCTTCAAGTTTTCTTTCAATTATCACTAGACCCAATCCTTTTTAATGCCTAAAAACATATATCCATTAAATCAACAAACTTAATATCCCTTCATCCAATTTCAAAACTTCTCTAACACATTTTACAACACAATTAATCTATAACAACACTAATAACAAGAACATATTTTACCATTACACCTTACATAAACCCTACACCCACACAATTCTAATTTCATCAAAACATGTAATTAAATCAAGCTTCCTAAATTTTTACTAAGACTAGCAATAGATTCAAAAAACAATAAGTCATCAACCTATAATTTTTTGCTTGAACCCAACGGTCAGAATGTAGATAAACGAGGTGTATACAATATATATAAAAATCAGAATGATCCAACAGTTTGATATCCATAGATCTGAATAAAACGGAACTCACCTAAAAATGGACGAGCTATTGTTCAACATGAACGACACCTTGCCGGAGTGTGCGATTCCGATCTCCACCATCCAGAATTAAGACAACATCTAGGCGCACCACATATTCAAAAATAGGCATGATCCAACGGTGGAAGAGAGAGAAATCGACCGGCGAACAAAACTGCCCTGCAGGTGTATTTCTTTTTGTTTTCCAGAAAACTTCCGATGATGATTTCTGTCAAACGGATTATGTGATTTCAAATCCCTCTGGTCAGTTAGTAGAGGAGTGTGAGAAGAACAACATATCCAAAATAAACATGATCCAACGGTGGGTTCCAGAGATATGGCTACCGGAGCATTATTGGTTCCTCCCAATTCTGCACCTCTCTCTAGCCGAATTCTCTATTGTCTCTCACACCCTTTTTTTTTATTTTTTGAACTGGTGGTTTTTTGCTGTTTTAAAGGCACACTTTCCCCTAATTACATTTATGTCCCTCATATATATATATATATATATATATATATATATATATATATATTATTTTATTTTTCATGTAAACTATCCGGTTTGTTTCTGCTTAAATCGTTAGTCTTTACAAAACTCCCATTGGGATGAGATCTTTTACCAAGATAGGAAAACATATTAATAGACTTCATGCAAAATTTCATCCAGATCCGACAATTGGATTGAGTGCTCTCCTTTCTAATGTAAAATTGGTCAGTTCATGACTTATCGTCAACGATCCAAATTTTCTTGTTCAATCTTGACATAAAATAATATTAATTATCCTTATAAACCTTTAAGGTCATTTTATTATTTTGGAATATATTCATTTTAAATTTTTTGCCTTTATTTATTTATCGGGTATTATTATCGTTTCAAAGTATTGTCACTGATTTTTAATTGATGCTTGCACCTTCAGTCCTGCCATTTTCATTGAATTATCCTTTATTATAATGTATTCTTTATTACATCACTTATTTCTTAGAAACATTTTTTTATTTCTCTCATTATTTTATCCATCAAAACACATTACCAGTTTCTCTGTTTTTATGGATTCTAAAACAAAATTCATTTTAAGGAGGTTATCCCCTCCATTATATATCACTTTTAGTCTTACGTTTACATGGCAGGTTATACATCCGCATATTTAAATTATAAATTTTCTAGGGTTTCACACTATTGCTTGAAACGGTTGATGAGGAAGAAGGTAATGAACAGTTGTCCATGAAACGGCTCTGTTTCAAATGGCTATTTTGAGATGTGAAATGACCATTTTCAGTTTGGTCACTTAAGTTCTGCAATTTTGTAATCAAGTTCTTGGATAAATTGTAATTGGATCCCTTGATTTTAACACCTTTTCCGGTTTGGTCCTTGGTTTTGGATTGTTTCAATCAAGACCCTAATTAGTCATCAAACTTCAATAATTATGCAATTAAGCCCCTGATTTGACCAAATCAACTCTTTAAAATTATAATTGGACCCCTGAACTTTAATTTCTTCCAATAAAAGCCTAAATTGACTTAAAAATCAATTTTTCTTGCAATCAAACTCTCTATAAATTCAATTAAACCTTAGATAAAATTTAATTGAGTCCATAAACATCTGATTTTGGACTTTTCTTTCTCAAATTGAATTTTTCTTGTCAACAGGGTTTTCACCAGTTAAAAATATACTGTCAAATTTCAATTCTTATATTTTTGAACCTCCTCAACCAATTCCTAGTCATTTTATGGGCGTTCTAGCATCTTTTTCTCACTCCTATTATTTTTTTGGGTTCCTCCCGAATATGTATTTTTTTGTATTTTTTTCATTTTTTGTGTGGGAATGCAAAAATGGATAACAACAAAAAAATATTCATAATATCAATCCCCATAAATCGGAAGTAATAATCACTGGCCAGGAAGAGTGCCTGGGGCTCTGAATTCTCACAACCATGGAGATAGCTTTCATAGACCGTTTACATGTATAGAATTATAAATCCATAACCATAGCAACATGGATGGTAAGCAACAAAACGTTGTCTAAATCTTGATCATTAACAGTATCATCATAAATTATATGATTACAAACGAAGCTCCAAGCACGTCTTTGGCTTTATTCAAATTAAAGACGAGGTTTCACCCTGCATAGGAAGTCAATCACGCATCTAAAAGCTATAGCATAATAAAATTGTGATAATACGAAAAATTCATTAGATGACAAACCTTGTATACGGATCCCAAACCACCCTCTCCAATCTTGTTTTCTGAATTGAAATTGTCAGGGGTCGCTTTTAGCTGCCTCAAGGTGAAGGAACCAGTTTTCAAATCTAGCCCTTTAAGCTCTGCACGTAGCAGTTGGTATGGGAGGATGACAGTCAGGAGACATATCGTGAAATAATAGAAATGCTTGAACATCATACATCCATGCACTACGCGCATTCTTTAGTGTGATTCGCCATTATTTAGAAAATTAAGAGAAGACTCAGTTTGCGGAAATGACTGATTTTACAGTACCTCGTTCTCTTGTGTATTTGTCTCCATAGCAGAGCTTCCAATAAATGACACCCATTACCAAGAGAATAAGGAACGCTGCTGAAGTGACAACTCCGATCACAATAGGTTTCTTACTTGCTTCCTCAGGTTCTGATATTAAATAAAATTGCAAACGCAAAGAAGGCTAAACATCCCATCAAATGGATAATAAACATTAACGCTGTAAAGACACACGACCACTATAGCACAGTTCAATTCTCACCTTCACAATAAGTTCTGTAACCTGAAAAACCACAGATCACGGAAAGATTCTTAGATGGGATAATGAAGTGAGTGGGAAGAAGCTTACAGTTACAGTGACAACAAAAATCAGGCTAATCATTTATGCAGATTGGTTTATGAGACACATTAAATGTGTTTAATCTCATCAGTTAGGGTCCTTCTACTGTATAAATTAAACTCCTTGAAGTCTGCAAGTTTCAAATGAGAGGCAGAAAAAGAACATGTAACATACCTGAACATACGGATATAGCAGAAATTATAGGACCATAATTTCCTCTTCTTGGAATGCTAGTAGTGCCTTTTCCAGCCCAGTATAATCGGATCTCCAGGGTACGGTCTGTCACAGTGGTGTTGAATGCTATTGTGAAATTTCTGTTAGATCCTTTGGCTTCCTCTGTAAAGTTAAAATCCTTTTGCACTTGTATTCCCTGGAACAAAGTTTCCTACTCAAAAGGGTTTCTTTGAAAAAAAAAAAAAAGACATCCACAATCTCTTCGGAAGGAAAAGATAATTAATTACCTGAATGTAAATATCAAAAACGCGCCTTGCAACTTTGTTGTACAGTTTTTCATCTGTGAATTGTATCTCAGCAAAGTGGAGTCTGACAGTGTAATTCCCATTTTCTAGACAATATCCATAATAAGTGATAGACAGGGGAGTTTTACGAGCTGTTGCATACAATCCAAAGTCAACCAGAGAAATATTAGAATTTGATTGAAGCGTATATTTGTTATCATTGAAGTTGTTATCATCCATGAAATCTCCTGTGCTGCTGAATCCCCAGTTTGATCCTAATCTATAATAACTCCTTGCAGCAGCATTACTTTCACTATCTTGATCACCTTCATACAAGATTTTCCCATTCTTTACATCTTGTCCACCACAGTTTATATGGAATGAACGATAACCTGCAGCACATAAAACTAGTATACCATTAGACATGTTTCAATTTTCCGTTTTGTCATACTTATAGAAGCATATCAATGGGGAATGAGTTTACTTTACTACAAAGCTTCAAAACTATGATTAGTCACTGGTCAACACTTCATCAAGTGGCTTGCCATTGTCAGATTAGTTCAACTCAATGAATTCCTTCTGTCAACTTTTGGTTTCTGACGGTGAAACCAGTGGTCAAGTTCTACTTCAAACCACGTTTTGATGTATAAATTTTCCAACAAAGTGACCTTGTTAGTTTTTCGAGATAGAATCTAATTAAAAAGCTAGCTAACAATCATCAATGTCATTCAAACATTGAAGTACACAAATAAATATGGTACTTCGATAAACTTTAATGGTACACTCGGATTTTATGAAGTGCACAAGTTCTTATTATGAAAATAAGTAAATAAAAACATACATTTTGGGCACCGAGATATCCCTGAGCATGGAAGAAGATCGCTTCTGTATATCATGGAAATTATAGTTTGTTAGAATAATAAATGGTTTTGTAGATTGAATTCTAAAAATCTGGTATCAGAAAAAAGCCTCGGAATCAGAATCAGAACATGCTTAAAAACAATTGTATCACACAAGGAAAATATTCAAGATGTGTTTGCTCTTTGAAAAAATGATATGCATTATACTCTGAGCATAAATTAATTCTGGATATCTATCTATTCTGCTTAGGTAGGATTTAAAGATGTAGTATAGTTTATTATTTAGTTACAATATCAAAATATGTTTTGTCTGAATTCCACGTTCATCTGAAGTAATTGTATCTGTCTCTGCAACTCTGTACTCATGATAGCATATGTTGTTATCGCAAATAGGTACAAGATCTTGCTAGTACTCCATAGAGGAGTTCTTTTGACCCTGTGGGATTTTTTGAAATCACATACAGCAGAATCTCTATTGCTAAATTTCATCTCCAGAAATATAAATACGAAAAACAATGCAGTCCACAGAGTATAAATTAAAGAAGAGCCTTACAATTTATTATTGCTGGACGAGCTTCGAAACCAGTTTATATTATTCCTGATTTATAAACTCAAATCATTCAGTTTCAAAATCACCAAGAATATCCCATTTCAAATATTTATGAACATCCTTACTCGCTACTGCTGTTGCATCTTGGTGCCCGTGAAAAGTTATTGTACGAAACATCGCTGGAAAAGATAAAGAAAACCATAAATCTAAATACAAACTTCCACAAGGTTAACAAATAAAGAGAATATATAAACTTCACGATGCAAGCGCTAGAAATGCACTAGCTTTCATATAATGGTTTTTCTTTTATTGATGGTGATGGCTTGGATGACTAAGATTTAATGCTACTACTATATATATATTTCTCTTTTTTTTTCGGATTGTTTAGCCAACAACTAGCAGCTTTTGCTTGTGATAGCTATATTTTGTTTTTTTTCTCTCCATGCATGTTGATGTTAAAGCTCAAAATCGAATTTTGGTGATGATTGTCAAACGATTGAAATTTCTTACTTTCAATCCAATACCAGAAAATTATCAAATAGCAACATAATTATTGACAGAATACTTTTTGTTTGTAATGTCCAATAAAAAAAGTAACGAAAACTATCCATCAGACATATCGACTTAATTAGCAACAAAATATATGTTGTCGATAATTATGGATGGAATTTCTAATAGAATAAAATAATAAAAAAATCAAGAAATATTTTGTTATTGATTCCACCGATAATATGACACGTCATTATTTGTTGATGGATTTAGCGATGAAAATATTCCATTGCTACTGTTTGTTGGTGATTTCTTCGGAAAATTTAAAAATGTTATAATTGACAGCAACCTCACATCTCTCTTTCCTCTATCTTTCTTCTTCTTCTTCCTCTTCCTCCTTTTCCTTTAATTGCATATCAAAACAACAACCCCTTCCCACTCCTATTTTTATTTTTACCCCAAAACGTAGTAGTGTCAACATCACTATCTTAGATTAATTTTTTTTTTCTAAATATTCCCTACATCAAGTAAAAAAGGGTATCTATTCGTACTTTAGGTTAATTTATTGTTATATTTATGTAGTATTTCTAGTTTGCTTGTATATTTAAGTATTTTACAGCCTTTTTATTGAGAATTTTGTTGTATTGAAGTATGATTTGCTTGAGATTTGAGAAAAATTGAATTTGTTTATAATTTGATGAAATTGAGTTTGATTTTGTAATTTAGACTATTATATTGGAAGAATTGATGGATTATTTAATGAGTATCAATCATAGTTTGTCAATTTTATTGTTAAGTTGAAAATTTTAAGAAAATTGATTTTTTATGGAATTGATGACTATTAAATTTTATTAATTTAGATTGAATAAGCTGGAGCAATCGGTGTATCAAATAAGAATCAGGTTTAGGGTATCCATATGACTATGACCCGAGATATGAGGGCGTGTTGTAATGTCTCTATCATAGGCATCCTACGATCTAGCTTGAGCCAGCCATCAACAGTAAATCAAGAGTTGGTTTAAGAACAAATTATTGCTGTGACGGCAAATCTTAGGGCCCAACTAGAAGTGTAGTATGAAGAATGAAGTAGGAAGCAATAGGAGAAGATGATGACATACATGTCGACTCATTATCCTCTCCCTTATGAGAGCATCTCCAAGGAAAGAAATTATTTAAAAGAGCCAAATTAATAATATGACTTTTTGAATAATGTAAATATGATATTTTTTTTATATGCACTCTAATGAAAAAAAAAACCATTTACAAAAGTCAATTGTATTTTAATATATTTGATATTGATTCAACTATTTATTAATTGTAACTAACTAATACAACTCCAATCAAAACCCCTTTTTTGCATAAAAATATATTAAATAAACTTTTGGCTCTTTTGATCAATATGTAGGAATAACTCTCTAACATAGAAATGCTATTTTGTCTCTCAAATATAGCTATCTCATTGGAGCTATAAAAATAAGGAAAACCAATTTTTTTAATTTTTCCTTTGGCTTTCTTTTTTTCTCTTCCCATGGAGATGCCTTGAACCTTTAAGAGATTTTCTTCCCTTTCCCCTCCCCACCTCCACCTGCAGCTTCAACTTCTTTCTAATATATAAAGATATTTGTAATTGATTTTACAGTTAAATTAATAATATAAAGTGTGTTCTTCAATTAATTTTTTTTGTTTAATGTTCTTCAATGTCAAATTATTTAATCCAAATAAGCATGTATTAAAAAAACAAATTACTGAAATACCGATGGAATCACCGACGTACATAAAAATTTTGTTAGTGCACTACCAGAAATTTGCCTAAAACCAACGAAATTACTGACGAATTACATAGAATTGTGAATTGTATTGATAATGGAAACCATTTTCCTAGGAGAATTACATAGAATTGTGAATTGTATTGATATACACCGATGAATTAACCGATAGAATTTTAATGTTGGTGATACACAATCCATTACTAATAGTATTCCTTTGTTGATCCGTCAGTAATACTTACCAATGGATTCATTGATATAAAAATTGTTGCCAAATTTTTTTTTTTTTGCCCAAATATTCTATTAGTGTTTTGTCGGTAAGTAACTTCACCAGCAAAATTATCGATGGACCTGATATCACTAATGAGAAGCTCATTAACGATGGGTTTTTATCGCTGAATCTATTAGTGATTTATATACCGACAAAAAAAGATAGCTTAATCGCCAACAAAAAATTCTGTAAGTAAAAATCAATTTTATGGTCGTGATCAAAACCAAGATAAATTGGGGTTGCAAAGGATGCTAAACCAACTCAATCAAAAGGTAATAATGATGTCCTCATTGACAAGCTAAAATTAGAGTATAAAAAGAACATGGAAGTTTCTAAAATAAACAAAATTATAAATTCAGATGACAGTAATCCTTTTGATTACTAGTTTTCTAGTATCACAAAGATAGATTTGTTCAAGGACTACACAAATACAACACGTATTGATAAAGCAAGCTTGAGGTTGCAATTCATTACTTTAGAAGTCAAATAAAGAGAAATAATTTGATAATTAATGTTTCTTATACAAAACATTAATATGAAGGGATTGAAACTGATATTTAGAATTGTTTATTATACAATTGAAGTGAATAAATAAAAGGAGAGAACCTTAATTGGATATCCACGAGATCGAGGCAAGAATTGTTTTAGCTTGATGATAGATTTCTTCCAATACGAAGAGAATGATGCAAGAACTAGAACTATAATATCTCTCATATAATTAGTGTTTTTCTTTTAATGGTTTATTATGTAATATTTATGATGGTAGTTCGAAAGGGAGAAGATTTATTTTACTTAGAATTTTTCTAGTATTTATAGATTTGTTGCTACTGTAAACAAAAAAACTTTGATATTTTTGATAATTTTATAAACAATTTGTTTTCTTTTCTAGCTATTCAACCTAGACAGCCAGTCATTAATTGTGTTAACTATCTTTTTTTTTCTGTCCCTCTATGACTTCAACATAAACATTGCAATTCCATATGATTACCAATGATTGAAAATATCAAAATATTCACAACAAGACAAACAACCCATGGGACAAAAATTAGAGAGTAAATAATTTTCTTTTATAGATGCTACCAGGGATTGATAAAAAGCCTATATGCATGAGTATGTATTTAGATTGTCAACATCCATCGAGAAGTATTTATATTGCTTGATGAGAAAATCAAAATAGGTGACAACGAAGAATATGAAACTGATATGCACATAATTAACTCTCTCGCCTGTTATTTCACTGTGCATGTATCATGCATATTTATATACATTAATTATTCACTGTGTGTAGAAGTCCTTTTATGACAAGGATTTGTATAAAGCTAGACTTTGTCTTTAGATAGAATTACACTAAACAGAATTGTATCAGGTGTTAACCGCAGGAGTGTCGGTGACTGCTTCTCTTGAGTTGCCAGGATTAGCAGTATCCTTTATACGCCCCCTCAAGATTGGGCTGCCATCAAGCAGACCAATCTTATTACATAGATACCGTGTGCGTTGCTGGGATAGAGGCTTGGTAAGTAAGTCAGCTAGCTGATCATGTGTATGCACATGGCGTACTTGAAGACATCCTTGGCTGACCAGATCACGCACAAAATGAAGATCAATCTGAATATGCTTCATGCGAGTGTGTTTGACAGGATTGAAGGTCAGTTGTGTGGCACCAAGATTATCGCATAGCAACATAGGAGGCTGTGGAAGGGATAGACCAAGCTCGGTGAATAGGATTTGCAACCACTGAGTTTCAGAAGCAGCATTTGCCAAAGCACGGTATTCAGCTTCTGCAGAAGAGCGAGCAATTGCTCGTTGTTTGTTGGACTTCCAAGAGATAGGCGTATCCCCAAGAAAACATATATATGCAGAGGTGGAGGATCTGTCATCTAGGTTTCCAGCCCAGTCAGCATCTGAGAAAGTATTAAGAGCAGTAGCACCAGTTTTTGAGATTTGAATACCATGGAAAATGGTCTTTTTCAGGTAACGCAGGAGATGTTTTGTTGCACTCTAGTGGTTTTGAGATGGCCTGTGCATGAATTGGGAGAGTTTGTTGACAACAAAACAAATATCAGGACGTGTAAAGGAGAGATATTGAAGACTCCCAATAATGCTGCGAAACTGAGAGCAATCCGTGGGTGCTGTGCTGTCTTGCAGTAGAAGTGATTGGCTAATGGAGAGTGGAGTGGAGACGTCTTTAGCACCCACCATATTTGTATGAGATAAAAGATCATGAATGTACTTATGCTGTGTTAGGAACAAACCAGCATGAGTTTGGATCACCTCAACACCCAGGAAGAAATGCAGATTACCCAAGTCTTTGAGGTGAAACCAGTTGCTAAGATGCCGGATTACAGTGTCGATGAATGTTGGATTGTTTCCTGTGATAACCAAATCATCAACATAAACCAATAAGTAACATTTGTGAGCTTTAGTGGAATAAATGAACAGGGATGGATCCGCCTTGGATTGAAGGAAATTTAGCTGAGTGATAGCAGCTGTGAGCACTGTGAACCAAGCTCTAGGAGCTTGTTTCAGGCCATAAATAGCTTTCTTTAAGCGACGCGCATGATGAGGTTTTGATGAATCTTTGAACCCAGGTGGTTGAAGCATGAAGACTGTTTCGGAGAGATCACCATGTAAGAAGGCGTTGTGAACATCCATCTGTCATAAATTCCAGCCATGCATAACAACAATGGTTAGGATAAAACGGATGGTTGCAGGCTTGACCACAGGACTGAATGTGTTCGTGTAATCCAAGCCAGGCCGTTGGTTATAACCTTTAGCAACAAAGCGAGCTTTGAATCTGTCAATGGACCCATCAGGATGACGTTTCACCCGAGACACCCATTTGCACCCCACTGGTTTGATAAAAGCAGAACAAGGAACTAATTCCCAAGTGTCATGGCGCATTAAGGCTGTAAGTTCAGAGGACATGGTTGTGCGCCACTGTGGGTTTGAAAGAGCTTGAGTAACATTAAAGAGTTCAACGGTTTCAGGCAGGGGATGTTTAGTGACCAGATTAAGTTGTTTTGATTTAAAGATATTGTGCATGGATCTGGTGATCATGGGGTGAACACGGGATGATGATGTAATGGGAGCAGATGGATTTGGTGAAGTAAGGTTGATGGGTTAAGAGGAGAGCAGATCAGAGGATAATGGGTTGCATGTGGAAGGTAACTGAGGTAAAGGAGATTGAGAGACAAAGATATTACCTGAGGAAGAAGCAGCAATGGTGGTGTCACCTTCCTGTGTTGATGATGAAGACTGGTGTGAAGGCATACTGACTGATGGTGAACATGGAACGGGAACAAAAGGTGATGAGACAGAGGTGGGTAGGGAATGTGAGGGCACATCAGGTGGAATGGGAGGGACATGACGATTTTCATCGAAGAGTACATGACGGGAGAGAAACAGTCAATTTGTGGTAGTAACCATGCATTTGTATACATTTTGAGTTTGAGAATATCCTAGAAAAACACAAGGATGAGACTTGGGTTGGAGTTTGTTGGTATTGTATGAACGAGTGAGAGGATAACAGAGACACCTAAATTTCCGTAGTTTAAGGTAGTTTGGAAGCTGACCAAAAAGATATTCATAAGGGGAAAGATTCTGTAGGAGCGGGGTGGGGTGGCGGTTGATAAGGTAGGAGGCGGTGTGAAATGCATGGGGCCAGTAGGAAAGATCAAGGTTGGCATCATGAAGTAATGTGAGACCTGTTTCAACAAGATGACGGTGGCGACGTTCAGCGACACCATTTTGTTGTGGGGTATGAGGGGCGGTGGTATAATGACTAATCCCACATAGGCAAGGACTTTTGGAGAGGACGGCACCATGGGTTTCGGGAAGGTGTACACTCCATTGCTACATTCCTCTTAGTAGAATCATCCCTGTGTATTTGTCCTTCACAAAAAAATAGAGAGGGTGAAGCTCAACAAAAACATCATTGTGTTTTGTGAGATGATGAACTGGGATTAAATTTTTGCAGAGATATGGGACACATAGTGTATCAGGAAAACGAAAAATTTTCTTGGGAAATTTTAAGGATAAGGACCTAGTGTGAGAAATTTTCAAACCTGAGCCGTCACCTAAAGTTACTTCATCAATGCCATCATATTCTGAGTGTGTGGTGAGATTTGCAAAATCACTCGTAATGGTGTGAGAAGCTCTTGAGTCAAGCAGCCAAGGTTTGTCCATGGCATTTGATGTCTGAGTGCAATTTATTGTAGTAGTGTTGGAATTTAATTTGGAGTAGGTCTTTGCGATATGTCCCAAATTATCACATATTTGACATCGGGGCTGATAATGACGATTTGTCCTGCTGGGCTGATTTGATCCATAAGAGGCCTAACGGTTGTCTGGGGAATAAGTTGGAGACTGCCCTTGTGAGACCCAGCGATTTTTATGGGTTTTAATTGGGGAGCGGGATTGACCAATGTTTTTGTTAAACCGCCTGGGAGAGTAACTACTGTGGGGAGAGAAACTCTGTTTTGTGCGGTTTGTATAATTTGCAGAGATCACGAGCTGTTGAGTGGCGGCTTCTAGGCGACACAGATAGGTTTCATGGCCGATTAGCAGATCATGTAATTCTTCAATAGTCAGTGATTTTTCCCGTGTGCGAATGGGAGCAACAATCTCCCTAAAGTCGGCCCCTAATCAATGAAGAATGTGGAGCGTGAGATCGTCATCCGAGAGTGGTTGATCGATGATGGCAATTTCATCTGCCAGTGTTTTGACTGTATGTAGATAGTCGGTGATTGTTCTGTTTCCTCGTTGAATTAGAGTAAGCTCCTCCTTGAACTGCATAACTCTAGTTCTGGACCGACTAGCGTATAGTGTGTGGAGTTTTTGCCAGGCTTGTTGGGATGTTTTGGCAGTGGCCAAGGTTGTTAAAATCACAATTTTAACACGGCACGAAAAATGCAAAACAAACTCTGATTGTAAAAACGGATCGTAAAATCATAAAATCGTAAGGAATTTTAAAATACATTAAAAAAATTCATGCTTCAAATAAAAATTCAAGAATCAATTCAAATCAGCCCTGTAATGAATCCAAACATTTTATAATTATAATTAATTTTTTGTTAAAAAAAATAACATAATACTTAACAACTCGTCTTCTATATTATTATCCAATCAGAAAATAATAGACAGAATCCATTCATCCAAATTACAAATAATAGACAGAATCCATTCATCATAAGTTACAACCCAAGAATTCTCATATATTGATGACCTGACATTTCATTTCAATATCCTCATTTCAGCACCCTCAATTCCCTCAACTGACTTCCAACAATCCCATTGTCAGCTATAATTGACGATG
>Ga0325404_1001452_pt1 | contig 25125 bp, 10 predicted proteins | sample PopdelMetagenome_18_FD_205664 | JGI IMG/M metagenome (GOLD analysis project Ga0325404, IMG submission 205664) | Populus deltoides microbial communities from Bellville, Georgia, United States - Xylem-Control-R1 | ecosystem: Host-associated > Plants > Phyllosphere > Stem > Wood/Secondary xylem...
CAGAAAAAAATTAGGTCAAGCACTTCTAGACGTAATAAGTTAGGCCTAGTGTCTAGCCCATCAAGCAACGACCCAAGCATGACCTTAATATTTTTTAAAAATTAATATTGCCCCAATAATTTTTTTTTAAAAAAAAACATGTTGCCTATATCAGTAGACAATGCATCGTTTGGAAATTCCTAGAATTCAACCATTTTTATGGTTGGAAAAACAAGGTCCCAGATTTTTTAATAAATAAACCTATTTTTACCCAAAATATCTAGAAACCTTGTTAAACCAATTTATGAACATTTAAAAACATAAAAAAATCAATCCAAAACTTAAAATCTTTTCAATTTCAAATCAATTTTTATATATATATTTTCAAGGTAAATAAAAAATCTAGTTTAAATTCTCCTCGTCGTATAAAATTATTTAACACAAAAAATAATTGTTTTAGTGATTGAAATCGTTATTAACATCAACTTTCTCTCTCATTTAATTTCTTTTAATATAGTTCTTGATTATTAATCCAATTTCGATGGGGGGAGGAAAAACATAAATGACATTTTGAGGGATGGACCCACGTTATGTTTTGCATGGCAAGTCCGAAACATACCCTGAATTTTTAGTGGTTTTCGGATAGCTTCCTAAGATTTTCAAATTTTAAATTTAGGATGAAACTCATTAATTTGAGGTTAATTTTCAGTAAGAAAAAATAGTAGTCCTCTAGAGTCATCATAGCTTTGCTTTTCCCTTCATTCTCTTTTGATTTTTATTTAAACTATAATTTTCTATCATCCATGGCAGCAGAAATCCCTCTTGAACACACAAAGCACTCTATATCTTTTAGGCCACCATGTGTTGAATGATATTTATTGTAACACAAATAAATATTTGTAAATCAAAATTAACGATTCATGTATAGTAAATTTACTCTTAGATATGAGACTTTTATTGACTTAGAAATTAGAAAGGAATTAATGCTAGCCAATAAATACATGGTGGCTAGAGAGATTCTTATGTGACAGGCAGGAGGAGTTAATTCATGCCATCCATATGATAGTAAAAAACAATATTATATATTCTTTTTACTATATCATCTATATCCCATTTAAGCTTTCATCCAATATATATTTAATATTGTAGTTTTGCCTCCAATCATATCGATATACCTGGCAGTCTAAATATTTAATGTCACTTGTGTTATTATATGTGAGATTCATTGAATATCAATTAGGTATGTGCTAGTCGATTATTATAAGTAGAATTTCTCTTTTTCAATCCTCCAGGTCATTTTTTGAGCAATGTCTCATATGCATAACGTCTTGCTATATTTGCTCTAGCTAATTATATAATTAAGCAAGATTCTGTAATCAAAACCACTGTTGCAGATGATGACTAATCTGTCTGTATCCAATGGTAGGTTTCGATCTCACTAATTAAATGAGATGATCATCTTCTAATTACTTTTACGTACAAATATGGATAGGGATGTAATAAAATATCAATGAAATTCCTCCTTCAAAGGTTGAAGATTTTCAGTTCGTAACCATGAGCAAGCAAGAAACTAAGAAGCACGGCGCGGTGTTTTCACCATCAGCTGTCCGGGCATGAAGAAGATGAAGAAGAAGAAGAAGAAGAAAGGCCAAAATATATTTTAAATTCTCTCTCGTGTTTTTTTCAGGAAACGTTTTCTGAATAAGAATTAAAGTGCAATAACATATTTAAATTAAAAAAATAAAACGAAAATCCAAGAACTAACAATGAAAAACAAACCACATAATTGGCTGAATAGCAAAATCCTTTTAGAAATAAATAGATAACTCCCATTAAAAAACCATACACAACAGACAATCAAAGAAATAAATTGCACCATCATGACAGATTAGGCCGAAAAGATCAGATTTATTTTCAATCAAAAATAGATTGGTAAAGATTAAACAAATAAGATTCCCGTGTTCATATGAACTAATTAATCAATGTGAGGAAAAAATACCTTCACAGAAATAAATTTTATATCTTGCAAAATCAAAAAGTATAATTAAATTGAACATATGTATATGTTATAAGAATTTAGGAGGGGGTGGGGAAACCTACCGGAACTACTCGAGATGAGTCTGAGTGGTGATTACAGGCCATTGCTGAGTGAAATTAGTAGAGAAAAAGCAACAAAGAAGAAGAAGAAGAAGTGTGGAATAAAGGACTCGTCAAGTTTCAAGCATGGTATATAGCAACACGCACCCCATCTTCTCCGATCTTTCAAGTACTGCTTCCCTGTAAAGATTAACCATACATGGCAATATAATACTGTGTTCTAAGGTAGTATTAACAGAAACTGTGGATTAATTCTTTCATGAAATAAAACTGTGGATTAATTATTTAATTACTTCAAATCTCGGTATAATTTAGCAACTTGCTAAAAAAAACGCACTAGCAAGGAAGATTATTCTATTATATAGAAGTAGTCGATCAGCATTCCATGGTCTACAAGGCCTTGGATTAATTCCGGTGTACCTAACTATACATATACATACATACATATATTAATTGAGAAAAAATAAAAGCTTAATTAGGGCATATTCTTGGTGGTGATTACAAAATAAAATAATGCTTGAAATGTTACATGATCACTTCTCAAAAACAAGATTAAGAAAACACGCATGCACATATCAAAGATTGAATGCTTTGATCATCAAATCTGACAATTATGATTTAACGTGTAAAGACAATCTCAATTCAAATCGAATCATAATAGATTCAAATATGATCTGTTTAATAAATAAAATAGATTATAAACAAGTCTTTATGATTTCAAATCTATTTGGTCAAGATGTTTTTTCAATTTTGAATTCGATAATAAAAAAATCTTAATAATAGAATCATTATATAAAATATAAATATGTAGAGGATGTTCGAGAATATAATAACAATTGTTTTTAAAATAGTTTTTACTTGAAAATATATTAAAATAATATTTTTTATTTTTAAAAAATTATTTTTGACACTAATATATATATTAAAACAATTTAAAAATATAATTTTAAACAAAAAAATAATATTTTTTATAAAACACTGTTTATATTGTGTTTCCAATAGCACCTTGGAAGAATTTTTAAAAAAAATATAAATACTGTTTATAATAATTTTTTTCAATGTGAATAACCACTCTTCTCTCTGCCTATGATCACGCTTTCCAAGTCTAATACAGCTAACCTCACATTATTTATGTAGAAAAGAGGTTTCAAAGTTGCTCGATTGCCTTCTTCTGGATCACACCTATTTAATATTGTAATTAAAACGGTGTTAATTACTGCATGTGATGAAATTTTCTCTTATCATTGAAATTGAAAGAGGGTCTTAACCAAACATGATGAAATATTCTTATAAATTAGTTACAGTAGGGTAATTAATTACGAAGAAATTAAATATATAATATTTTACAAAGAACAAGTTTGAAATGAACAAAAATTCAGATTAAATCAAGACGTAATTATAAATTAGAAACAGAAGAGCAATAATACTAGAACCAACTCGTTAATTTTTTCATCTATGTTTATACGATTTTTCACAAAATTGATTTGAGACTTGAAAAAAATGAATAAAAACTTATTATGTGATTGTTTGAAAGAAGAGTTGTCAACGTAGAAGAAAATAAAAGGAACAAAAGTGCACAACTTTATTTAGCCTTAATTTCAAGTAAATAAATCATAAATCTAAACCTAGTGCCATATTTTTTGTATATACTTTTTAAGAATATTATATTTATTAAAAATAATATTAGTATTAATTTTAAAATAGATTATTAGCGGATTGGATCAAGATATATTCATATTTGATTCATTTAATTAACAAGTTAAAAATAATATTATTATTAATTTTAATGAATCCAGGTCATAATCAAACTCGGATCATAGAAATTATATACCTAATTCATTCAATTACAGCTATTCTAGTCCTTTGATATATATGTCAAAAACTATACAAGTAGAAATCTAGTCATATACATGTCACTCTTTCATTACTTTCTATTTTTCCCTATAGAGAATTTGTTGATATATAACGATTTAATTAGTTTGGTCCATGATTTTAAATAACAGACCAAGTTCGTGTAATTATTTCTCATTAATTATTTAGTACAGAATATAGAGTATGCAGTGCCCAAATTACACCCTTCTCATCCTCGATGAAATGACTGTGAATCTTTTTAATCTATGTCAGGATTTATCGTGAAAGCTCAGCACTATTAAATTTGTTCTCTTTTTAATTTATTTTTTTTCTGGGTATGATTTGTCTTAGTATTCTACAGTCATGTTTATCTACATTAATAGTAGACCCATCTTTACCAATAAAGTGTTGGTCTAGCAGATAAAACACTATTATATTGATGGGTAATTTACTATCAACCATAAAAGAATCAGGAAAGAAGGAAAGAAGAGACAAGAGTAGGAATGATGTTATATATTTTCTGCATAATTCAAAACAACCTATTGGCTATATTTTATAGCCGACTAAACTGAGAAAGGTAAACGACCTGCTTAAAAATAGAAAAGCACTAACAATACGAAACTAACAATAAGGAAATATTCCTCCCACTACACTAGTTTCTAGCAACCATCAGTAACTAACAAAGACCCATTCCTCATTCACCTCGCGTCCCTACACACGTCCCTGTACCATGCATATACCCACGTACCATTCTACTCTGCAGGGATAACCATATCAATTCCCCACCCTTAAGATTCCTTGTCCGCAAGGAATGCAGGATAGGACTTAGCCAATCGACGTTCATCTTCCTAAGTGGCATCATCAACTGAGGTGCCTTTCCATTTAATGAGAACTTCAACCTTGGGACGATATTGGCCTTTTTGGATGACTCTGCGAGCAAGAACTGTCTCAGGTTGAGGCAGAATGTTGGCTTCGTCAGTCATAAGAGGAAGCTGAGTAGAGATGGTAGTGACGGGGCCAACATGTTTTTTTAACATGCTAACATGAAAGACGTTGTGAATCAAAGATCCCAAAGGCAAAGCCAAACGATAAGCTACTGGTCCAACTTTTTCTGTAATTTGGTATGGACCAAAATACTGGGGTGACAGCTTCAAAGAGCTGCGAAAGGCCACCGATCTCTGTCGGTAAGGTTGCAATTTCAAGTATACAAAGTTGCCCACCTCATAGCTAACCTCACGACGCCGCTGATCCACTTGACATTTCATTCGCGCTTGAGCTAATGAGAGATTCTTTCTCAACTCACATAGAATGGCATCTCGATTACGCAAATATCCATCCACAGCCTGTACGTTGGAAGTTCCAGGGACATACATCAATAAGTTTGGAGGTGCAACTCCATACACTGCCTCAAAAGGTGTCATTTTGGTTGCTAAATGGACTGAGGTGTTATAGCTAAATTCTGCCCATGGAATCCAGTCAATCCATTTGCGTGGTTAGTCCCCTACAAAACACCGCAAGTACTGCTCCAAGATGCTATTAATCACCTCCGTCTGCCCATCAGTTTGAGGGTGGTAACTTGAACTCATGCATAACTTAGTGCCTTGAAGCCGAAACAGTGTGCGCCAAAAAGAACTAATAAATACTCTGTCCCGATCACTAACTATGGATGCTGGGATTCCATGCAACCGAACTAAGTGAGAGACGAAAGCTTGTGCAACTATGGCAGCTGTATATGGATGTTTCATGGGAATAAAATGTGCATATTTAGACAAACGATCAACAACCACCATAACCACCGTATGACCACTGGATGGTGGCAACCCTTCAATGAAATCCATGGATATGTCAATCCATACTCTGTCAGGAATTGATAATGGCTGAAGTAATCCAGCAGGTCGCATGGAATCTGTTTTGTATCGCTGACAAACATCACAACTTCTCAAAAATTCTTTAATTGTCCCACGTATTTGTGGCCAAAAGAAGATTTGTTTGAGTCGAGATAGTGTTTTATGATAACCAAAATGTCCTCCCGTAGGAGAAGAATGACATTCCGTAATGATATCTTAAAGTAAAGAGGAAGTGGGACTCAAATAAATCTTACCCTTGTTGAACCAAACTCCATCTCGGTATAAAAATACAGCAGTAAGAGATGTACTGTCAGCCAAGGTCTTAAAGAATGGATCATGTGCAACTTCATGTTGAAGCTTCTGCCACCAATCAACATGTTGAGTAGAAATGGACAGAAACTAAAATTCAGTTACCCGTGAGAGAGAATCAGCCGCCTGGTTGTCAACTCCTTTCTTATACTCAATGATATATTCATATCCCATAATCTTTGGTAACCAACGGATCTGAGCTGATGTAGTAATGCGCTGCTCCAACAAATATTTGAGACTTTATTGGTCTGTGCGCACAATGAATGGTTTGCTAAGCAAATATGGTCTCCATTTCTTAATGGACTTCACAATTGCTAACATCTCTTTTTCATATGTAGAGAGAGTTAGAGTTGAACCTTTAAGAGCCTCACTGTAGTAAGCTATGGGATGATTGTTTTGAGAAAGCACAGCTCCTGTGCCAACTCCGCAAGCATCACACTCAATGACAAACGGCTGTGTAAAATCTGGTAGAGCTAAAACTGGAGGAGATGTTAGTGCTTGTTTCAAATTGTTGAACGCCTTTTCTGCCATGTCGTTCCATTTGAAACCATCTTTGGATAACAACTGGTTGAGGGAAGCAGCAATGGTACCAAAATTCTGAATAAATTTTTGGTAGTACTCGGCTAAACCCAAAAATCCTCAGACCCTTTTAATTCTGGTTGGAGTTGGCCATTCCAGAACTGCTATAATTTTGGACAAATCGACAGAAACTCCTTGTTCTGATATAACATGGCCTAAATAATCAACTGAAGTAACCCCAAACCTGCATTTAGATTCCTTTGCAAATAAACTATTAGTAGACAAGATTGTCAAAACAGTGTGTAGGTGACTTAAATGATCCTCCCAAGATTTTGAATACACCAAAATGTCATCAAAGAAGACAAGAATGAATTTCCGTAAATGAGGACGGAAGAGATCATTCATAAGTCCTTGGAAGGTTGCAGGTGCGTTGGTAAGTCCAAACGGCATGACAACAAAGTCGTAGTGGCCTTTATGCATTTTAAATGTTATTTTAGGAATATCGTCTTCCTGTACTCTGATTTGGTGATGACCAGCACGAAGATCGAGCTTGGAAAAAAATTTGGCTCCATGTAATTCGTCAAGAAGTTCATCGATGACTGGAATAGGATATTTATCCTTGATGGTAAGATCATTTAGAGCTCGATAGTCTATGCAAAAACGCCAATCCCCATCTGCTTTCCTGACCAACAAGACCGGTGAAGAGAATGGGTTATGAGTGGGACGTATGAACCCTGCGTGTAATAGCTCTTTCACCATCCGTTCAATCTTGATCTTTTGATAATATGGATATCTGTAAGGTCTTACACTGACTGGTTGGACGTTGGGATGTAGTATAATTTGATGGTCATGTGATCGTTTAAGTGGTAAGGATGTAGGAGGGTTGAAAACGTGAGAGAAGTTGGATAAGAGTTGGACTATTTCAGAGGGGTGTGAATTTGGTTGGGTAATGAAGCCTACTGGAATGATAGCAAAGAATTGGCTAGAGACGTACATAATATTGAACTCCTTCTCTGTCAAAACTTGTAGGCCTGATTGTTTTAACCCTTGCAACACACATAAATTTCCATCTTTTTTAAAATACATGGTGAGTCTTTTATAATCTGTCTCTACCGGACCTAGTGTCACAAGCCACTGCACTCCCAACACTACTGGGCACGCAGCTACTAGAAGAATAAAGTAATCTGTTGTAACAATTTATCCTTGTATCATGATGGTGAGTGATGGGCACAACCCTGTGCAATCTATCTTCTCCCCATTGGCTACTGTCACCTGGAATTTTTTATTAGGAACCACAGGTAACTCATATTTGTGGACTATGGACTGATCGATAAAGTTGAGTGTGCTTCCACCGTCTATCAATACCATGACTTCTTTACTCCTCAATCTTCCCATCACCCGAAGGGTTTGAGGATGAGTTGTACCTGCAATTGCATGGAAGGAAATTTCAGGAATAGCTTCTTGGTCCTCTGTCGCTGGTAGTAACTCCAATTGTTCCACAGAATCTTGATCCTTTACATCACAAATCATGAATAATTGGGGTCGTTGGCAGCGATGACCCGGAATGAATTTCTCATCATAATAGTAGCATAAGCCTTTTTCTCGCCGTTCTCGTGCTTCCTGGGTGGAAATACGTCTGACATTTGATATGGGATTCATGTTCTGCCGCTTATTTGGTGGAGGTCCAAACACCCCGACCGTATTACTAATGCTTGTTTTTGCTGTAGCTGCGGTTGGTTGGATCCGGTAAGGGTGTGTTACCTTCTTTTGAAGTTGGTTTCGTTCTTCAATCAACCTTGCAACACCGATGGTATCTGATAGTGTGGTTGGATGTTTAATCTTAACATCAAAGCGAATGTCATCTCTTAGACCTGCAATAAAACAACCGATAAGAAAGGTTTCTGGAAGGCCATCAACTTGATGGGAGATTTTTTCAAACTCTTCTTGATAGGCTGCAATGGTAGTAGTTTGTTGCAGTCTTGAAAGAGCTTCAGAAAGGTCTTCAAAATCAGTTGAACCAAAACGTCGAAGAATGGCTTTGGTGAATTCCTCTCATGTTAATGGTCCCTGGAATTTAGTCATCCATCGATGCCATTGTAAGGCTATTCCTTCTAGATGGAAGAATGCAAGCGGTACTCGTTGGACAGGTGAAACATTATTGTACTCAAAGTAATGCTCAGATTTGTAAATCCACTCCATAGGATCTTCCCCGCTGAATTTTGAAAAATTCAGTTTAAGTGAAGATTGATGGTTTCCTGAGTTGTGACCTGATAATTCAGCAGCAGCAAATGGGTTCAGCTCTAGAGGATTCATTCTTGGACTCTTGGAGACGTGTAAGGCTTGTAACTCAGTCAGTATAGTTTGTAAAGTGTCATGCACCTGATCGAAGTTGGATTCGTGTCTAGCCAAAGCTTCATTGACCTCGCTGCGGAACTCAGCGTTAGATTTTCCTCTAGTGTCCATGTTGTAACCAGGCTCTGATACCAATTGATGGGTAATTTACTATCAACCATAAAAGAATCAGGAAAGAAGGAAAGAAAAGACAAGAGTAGGAAGGATGTTATTTATTTTCTGCATAATTCAAAACAACCTATTGGCTATATTTTATAGCCGACTAAACTAAGAAAGGTAAACGACCTGCTTAAAAATAGGAAAGCACTAATAATACGAAACTAACAATAAGGAAATATTCCTCCCATTACACTAGTTTCCCGCAACCATCAGTAACTAACAAAGATCCATTCCTCATTCACCCCACGTCCCTGCACACGTCCTTGCACCATGCATATACCCACGTACCATTCTACTCTGCAGGGATAACCATATCATATATCCCTAAAAGGATGAGAATACAAGTTCGATCTCCAGAAAACACACTTATTGGGAGGAGCAGCTACGAACCCCAAATAGGACTAGTCTCACCTTTTAGAAGAGTGTCAGGATACTCGAGTAAGAAAAAAAAAATAAACCCATCTTTAGTCAAGTTTCAAACAAATCAAATAAATAGATATAATCTAACAATCATTAATCTTCTTTTAGTAAAGCATATTTGAATCCCAATAGCTTTAATTTATTTTTTATTATGAAATGGTATCAATAATGGAAAAGAATCTATCTTTATTGTATGGCTCAAAATCTAACAGAACTGTTTAAAAAAGGAAACGCTCTTAAACAAACCTTTTATATCCAAACAACCATATCATAAGAAATTATTTTTTATCAGTCTCTTACGTGATTTGAGCCTAAACCCTAGATTTATGTTTAACCAATACATGGCATGGATTATTCTACCCTTTATGGTTCGTAGGTTTTAGGATTATTTTTTAATTTGATACCTTTGGAGGTGGAATTTAAATTCCAGCCGACAATATTTCAACTTTTAAAACATATTCTCAGCATGTTGTAGTTTGGTCTGTATTATAAATATCTATTATAGTATAAAAAATTATCATTTATATCCTGGATCAATAAGAATTTTCAAATATTATAAAATAATCAAATTACTTTTACATATATAGAAACACTTGATCGATTAATTACATAAAAAAAATTATTTAATCTCTCTCACCAAACCTAGTCGCAGATCCACCACCATCAAGAAGCCCACACAACTTACTCAGTCATCCTCACAAACGCTGAATATCATGATTCACATCAACGCATGGACTCTTAATATTTTCATTAGGACGTTTTGATACTTGTGGACCCTCTTACACTAATCTCAACAGGCTTGTGTCTCAGGTACAATTAAAATCGAAGTTCTTGATCAAAAAATGTTGGTTTTTGCTTGTTTAATTAGATACTGAAAGGTTCGATTTTGTGCAGGTTATCTCCTCGTTGAGATCATCGCTTCGGTTTGATGGGGCACTGGATGTGGATGTGGATGTGGATGTGACTGTGACTGAATTCCAAACCAATTGTAGAATAGGGTTCTAAGGACGCTGAAGCTCTGGTGCAAAGATTCTTCAAAAATAATAGTCAAAAGCAAACTGCTCAGAGATATAGCGCTAAAGATAAGGTACAAGAATCAACTTTCAACAAGAATCCGGAACTTTACCCCCCTGTGAATGCTATCCATTCTCTCATACCCAATCCCAATCTTGCTATCTATCAACTTTAAAACCAAATCTATATTGCTTGCTTTCATCAAAGCATTTGTTAGAACAGTGTGAATTCTCCCTAGAATTTACAAGGTTTAAATGTGGGATTAAACTACCAGCCTCCTACTATTGTTCCTGGTGGTGACTTGGCTAAGTTTCAGAGGATAGTTTGAATGATTGCAAACTCGACCAGCGTTGCTGAGGTGTTCTTTAGGATTGATCACAAGTTTAATATTCTGTGTGCGAAGCGTGCTTGAAGAACTGGTTTTTTTGTGGGTATACGAATAGTATTCAATTCTACAGCATGTGTTATAAAAATTATGAAATTGGGATTGATTTTGTATTACAGACAAAGAGTTTGATGAAATATTAAGTTTTAGTGTTTTTGTTTTTTTCTGTACAAGTGGTCCTTCCTCTATGGTTTTCTTTTTTTCTTCATTTTGGCTTATGAAAAAAAAAAGAGTTAATTGATATTTTGATAGAGATATATGACTTTTGTTTTCCTGTCGTTTCTTTTGTAGCTAGCATTGCTGAACTTGGGTTAGGTTTCTTTTTCCTTGCCGAAGCAGAATCTGATAATCACCACTTACTTTAGACTTTGCTTATCATCCTGTACGATAAAAAGATTGCAAGAAAAATTCAAAAGAGAAGAAGAAAATGGCGCACCAATTAAATCTAAACGGAAATTAAATTAAAAATTGATAACTATTTGGACTGAAATTTGAAAGGAATTATTGGCGGCGCCCATATGAAAAACACTGCTCCTCCTCCTCCTCCTCCTCCTCTTCTTCTTCTTCATGTATTGTGATTAATGGCTAGAATTGATGTGAATTTGTCTTGTTTTGTTATACTGGAATAAAGCATCCATAAATTCATTTTTTAATTAAAGAAATAATAAAAGAGAATTTAAATCGAGCCTTCTGATCAGCCGTGCACGATTGCTTTGGCACGTCATGATCACTTGGTCTAATGACCAAAATTATTTGCTGGATCAGGAACTGAAACGATGACAAAAAGTATTGGCTAGCGGACAACTTGGTGCCTATTCAGGGCCTGGTGCTAGCTCAACTATTTTTTAGGAGCTTTGAACCTGCCTAGCTAGCATCCCTTCAACAAAAATCCTTGTTGCGTAGAATTGATTATTTTGTGTCCAGAAACGTCACAGATGAACAGTTCTTCACATGCAGCCTGGCAAACAACTAGGCTATTTAATGGTTAATCCCGTGATGTTCCTTCATGCAATGAAAATTAGAGTACAAGAAATGGTCTACAAGTTCAAATTATCATGTTAAGAAGAAAAGGAAGAAGAAGAAGAATAAGAAGAAAGGTGGTAGGATTTTTAATGATATGTGTACTTAGCCGTAGTGGAGTAATGAATAAAAGAAACTGGATGTTGGAGACAAAAGGTAAATTATTTTTTCAAAAATTAAGGTTTATGTACTAAAATGATTGAGTTGCTTTAACGCTTTTTTTTGTTTTAAAAATATTTTTGAAAAAAATTGAATTTTTTTTTAATTTCAAATTAAATTTTTTTATGTTTTTACATCATTTTAATATGCTAATATCAAAAATAATTTTTAAAAAATAAAAAAATATTATTTTAATATATTTTTAAATAAAAAAATATTTCAACACTTCTAAACAGGTTAAAATATCTCACAGAAGTACTTGAGGGTCTAGCTCAGTGATCAATCGTGTGACTTGTTCCGCCCCCGTCCCGAGTCCGATCCTCTATGTGCACGCCTGTCACCCCCGCGGTGCCTTACCTGCTCACTGGGCTTGCAGGATGTTCAGTGGGCCGTGGAGAATAGTCGTGGTGCGCGCAAACTAACCCGGACACCCCACGATAATCAAAAAAAATATATATATATATCTCACAGAAGGAAGTGTTTTATTTCTAGGTGACCACTTCCATCCCCTTCTAGTTGGCTTTGTTTGGTTGGTTCTCAAATCCGGTTGGGCCTACAGGGATAATTGTTTTAATTTAAAAGTTTAAAGTTAATAACAATAATAATAATTTACATTTGGCCACTTGGCCACCTAAGTTGGCAGCTCATATTTCTCAATTTGGTACACTCTAGGAAATGTTTGCAGAATTACCTCTGTATTTTAATATATCAAATTATCAACATTATACTTGTCACTTTAAATTAATTATCCAATTCATTCATTTGTGATCCAATCATCCTGAAATATTTTTCATTGCAATTGATCTTCACTCGTCACACATCACACAATCAATTCACCTTTAATTTCAACATATACAATTTTCACGAATAAGGAGAATTTAAGATGATTCATCACTACATGCATGTTCACCAACTAGCAATTTATGTAAAAAAAAATAAGATTAAACAAGAGACAAAACACACGCATTAAAGTTCCACTAATTACAAAATAATGCAATTTAACTTATATACATATATTCTCAAAAGTCTAATTTAAATAAATAAAACTTCTAAGAAAAAAAACTAAAGATCAAAAGAATAAGAACTAAAATTAAAATACCAACAACAAAATGGGTCAAGCTATAATTTTTTGTGGAGGATAAAAGAAGGGGGGAAGTGAAAGACCCACCGGTAACAAACCAGACTACCATTGCTGACATATGTCGCACCAACAGGAAAAAGACACAATGACACTTCTAAAAACAAGATAAAAAAGGTATTTTTAAACACTGGAAGGCAACACTCGCGTCAACCAATAGGCATAGGCGCTGAAGAGGGCACATGTCATCCCAACCTTTATATTTTTTAATATTTGGTCGATTAACAAATTTCCCCTCGTGTAATATGATAATAACAAGAAAAAAAATTGTGAAAATTAAAATGAAAAGGCCTCTTGATGCTAGTTTTATTTTTTGGCTTTCAATGATTTTTTTGTTGTTTCACTGTATTTTTTTTAATTTATTTTTTATGTTTGGTTAAATATTAAATTGTCTCTCAACTAACCCGATAATAACTAAAATTAAACCTTTGTAAAAATACAAAAAATATCTCTTAATGCTAATTTTAAACTGTTTGCTTTTAAGAGTCCTATGGTTATTTTATTGTGCAATTGAAATGAAAACATATTTATTTATCCCATGTTAATTTAACAATGAATAATAGGATTTATAAAAAAAAATATTGAATGTACCAGTAGCTACTGTTATTTTATTTTCTGGTTTGAGAAGCAAAACTGTGAAAACACTGTTCAAGGCACACTGTTTTAACTCTGAAAATCCTTTCCCAGAGAGCTTTTGTTAATTAATTAAAGGTAGAGAACACGTTTAGCATTGATACAGCAAGATGTCAGGTAGTGTCTCCGGCAGAGAATCCATGTGACCAAACAAAACAAATTATCAAGGATAGTTCTCGATCCTCTGTAATATAGAATGAAGCCACTCCCTTTCCAAGAATCGACATACCAACTCCCTTTTTTTTATTTGCCAAAACCTATTTACAAATTAATATCTTTTTCAGTTCATGAAGAATAGGAATCCCTCTTGTAAATTCTGATTTCTATGCGATGATTCATTTCTCATTTTGTTACAAATTATAAGATACAAATATATATATATATATATATATATATATATATATATATATATATATATATATCATTTAATTTTTCATCTGAAATTTAAATTTTTAGTTAAGTTCCTAGTTATTAACAAAAACTAATTAAGGAGGCAAAATATTATTCCTCTTTTAATAAAGTACTATTCATTGAAATATTACTTTGTTTTTTAGAAAAAAAAACTTAGATTTTATTCTTATTTTTTTTAATATTAGATTTGTCGCACCCGACATCGCGGCAGCCCACAAAATAATATCTCGAATATGGAAAAAGAACAAATTTCTGGCATCTTGTTCTTATAGGGGAAAACAGTCTTGTTTAAGGAGTCGCCACCTAGTATTATGGTCACTAGGAACCCTAACTGGTCAACAGAGATTCTATGGTACGGGACTAGTTACGTAAAAGGGAAGATATTATCACCTCTTAAACGTTCTGCCTAAGGCAGACTGCATTGCTGGTTTTGTCTTAAATTGCTAAACATTTATTTGCTTATGCTATGATGATTTGTTTATAATATTCCTGACTCTGGCGCCAGTGAATATTCGATCTCGAATAATTCCAACTCTGGCGTTGGTAAAAATTCCAACCCCAAATAATTCCAACTCTGGTGTTGGTAAACCAACACCACGAATAATTCTAACTCTGGCGTTGGTAAAAATTCGTAGCTATAAAAAAAATCAGTATATATTTTTTCCTATTCCTGATCCTGATATCAGTGAATAAATTAAAAAATATTTTTTTTTCTAAGACATGCAAAATTTTTATTTCTATACTTTCTATTTTTTTTTGGGGGGGCTGGGCCCAGCTCAGCCCACCTGGGCTGGGCTAGGCCCAGCCGGCCCGGCCCGGCCACTGGCCCAAGCCAGTGGCCCGGCTGGGCTCAGCAGCACGCGTGCGCTAACGCACGCATGTTGCTGCACTGTGCAAGTGAATTAAAATTCACTTGCACAGTGTAAAAGACACTTGAAATAATGCAAAAGAAGAAGTCTCTTACCTGGTCTGCTGGAGGCGAAGGCGCGTGGTTGCTGATCAACCAGCCATTTTCTTGCTTTCCCTGCCTTTGAGTTTATTCCTCTGTTTTTTATTTCGTTTGGTGATACTCCCTTCTGCAGGTTCACTCCCTCTCTGTTTTCGTCTTCCCTCTGGTTTCCCCTCTTTTTTTCTCTGGTTTTCGGGTCCAATTCCCCCCAGTTTTCCCCAGGTCTTTTCGTGTCCGTCTCAGCCCCTCGGTTCTGTGATTCCTTCCCCCCTCGGTTCTGCCCAGTCTTCTCCGTTCAAGACGAAGACAATGGTGGTAAAAGCACGAGGATTTGCTGCTGGTTGAGGGACCAAAATTTTCCCTGTTCTGTTTCTCTTCGTCCTCCCCTGTTCTGGGTCTCCTTTTCTCTTAGTTTTTTTTTCTTTTCGGTCGCTCACTGTCTTTCTTTTTTCTCTTCTTCCTGCAGTCCCCCCTCCCCCTTGCGTTCTTGTTTTCTCTGGCTTTATAGCCACATAATGCCACCGTTACCAGGTAATAAATCGGCTATTATTGCAGGAGTAATGGCGATGCATCCGTTTTTGTTCGGTCGAGTGAAGAAGAAGATGAACAGTGTTGATGGACATGGCTAATTGCATTTTGATCCTTGACATTTTGAATTTTGACAGTCTAGTCCTTGGGTAAATTGTAATTGAACCCCTGCATCTCAACGCCATTTACACATTGGTCCTTGGGTTTTAATTTCTTGCAAATTTGACCAGATTCAGCCCTATACTTTGATAATTTTTCAATTAATCCCCTAATTTCATTAATTAAATTAATACCAATCTCAATTAAGTCTCAATTCTCTAATTAAACCCTTAACTTGGTTAATTAAACTAGTTTTAAGCTCAATTAAGTCTCAAAACTTATCAATTCTCCAATTAAACCCTCAATTGGATTAATTAAATTAATTCCAAGCTTAATTAAACCCCAAAACTTCCAATCATGTTGCCCTTAACCCAAATTTTAATTCATTCTTCATTTATTTCATTTTACTTGTTTTTTCTATCATTATTATTTTTTTTTCCATCATCAATTTTTTTCAGTAAATAAAATAATTAAAATAGGTCAGAAATTGGGTTATGACAAGATTTATTAAAAATTAAGCGTAAACCTCCAGCCTGAACTTTTAATATTAATAAATGAAACTTAATCTAGGAATATATAGTGGGTAATTAAAAAATTGAAAAATGAACAAAAAATACAAAAATATAGAAATTAATACGAATAAAAAGTAAATGGAAGTGATACATGAGGAAAAAAAGATAATGGAATATAATTCAATGAAATTTAAAATAACAGGAAATGAAATCTGAAAAATATTTTCCAAAAACATAAAAAAGTGTAAATATATATATGTGCGCGTGTTATTGTGTTGTCAACCTTGATGGAAAGAAAGAGATAACGAAAGTTCTTCTTTTCTCAAGCTTAATCTTTATAAAAACCTAGGGAAAACTAAAGATTTAGGGAGAAAAATATGAGATTTTACTACAATAAATACTTAATCACTTGAAATTACAAAGACTTGGTGAGGGGAAAGTAAAGATTTAGAGAGAGAAAGTTAGTGAGGTGAAGAAAGAATAAGAAAGCTTGAGAAATTTTAACTGGTTAGTTTTAAGAGTGTGTATTATTGTCTGGTAAAGTTCTCTAAGTTTATTTGAATCAGTTATCAAGAAGTTTAATTGATTTTTTATTGAATTCTTAATTATTGAATTTAATGTTTTTATATGAGAATTGGGGGTTTTGTGAAATTGATATAGGTTATGTTGTTATGGTTGAATAAATTGAAATGACTTAAAATCATGAGTAATTAAATTGATAAGGTTCTTATCTAGGATAAAATTAATGAGTATATCTAGTTGTGGTAAGGTTGTCAAAACATTTTGGATGTCAAAACATTTTGGGTAAGATTGTCAAAAATATTTGGGTGATGATTTTGTAAGATAAAAGTGTAAAATTGTGTTTTGATTTATGAAGGGTGTAAGTAATATTGATGAGATGATTTGTGATGGAAATCACAAGAAATGAATAATGAAAAATCAAAACCCTTAAGGTCGGTCAAATAAATAAAGTTAGGGAGTTTAGATAGTTGATGTATAATTTTGTGATATTATAACTAATTATAAGTAATGAAAAGATTTAGACAATTATATGTTTTGAGAAATTAATTTAATAGACTTATATGAGAGATAATGAAAGTTATGGTTATGAAAAAATGAGAATATTTAGTTCATGAAGTGGAATATACCATGATGAAAATTGTTATAATGGAACTAGTTATGTTCCTAAGTTTATAAGAATGGATAGTAATGAATTGTTCTTGTTTCAAAGTGGAGTAGGTATTAGGATGTCACATATACCTGGTAGACATCCTATACTTTGATATATTTAATTTTTTTTCCCTTAAATTGTGTTAATTGTCATTTCTTTTGAAACACAAACCATGAATAATAAATGGAGTAATAATAAGGTGAAAGAAAGAAAAGAATTGTAAACTTGATTAGCTATTTAAGATAATTTGGAAGCTAATGATATCAATGTGATACATTGATATCGATATTTACTGAAATAAGAACTTGATTAGTCATTTCAGGATATAGAGACTAATGATATCAATAGAATTATACTGACATCAGCATACTATTAAAAATATAGAAATTAGAATGTCAAATGAAACTTGATTAGCCTTCCAGGTCGCGAAGTCTAATGATACCAACAAGTCCTATTGGTATTGGCAATTATATAGACTTGATTAGACGTTCCAGGATTATAAAAGCTAATGATGTCAATAGGGTTATATTGGTGTCGACATTATATGGAAATTTGATTAGTTATCCATAAAGTGAAAGCTAATGATAACAGGAAAAATAATATTAGCATACCCTTGAGTAGTCAACATTGATACGATATTGATTCGGAATCGATATCAGCATTGATTTGGTTGACCCAAGTTATGGGTGATAAAGGATATCGGGGTGTTTGATATTGAAACTAAATTTGTGTACAAGGTGTAATAGAAAGAAAAAGGTTTACTACATTGAATTATTAAGATGAAATGATTTATCATATTGTTATTGAGCTTATGTAAGTAACTTTGATATTATAAACTTTATTATGTCTATGTTAACTTACAGACTCATCTTATTTGAGACAAAACTAGTTATACAGTTAAGATTGTATTTATTCTATTATAGAATAGGTAGAACTTTCTCTAAATAGAAAACTAATGTGATTATAATTAATGTATGGTATGAAATATTTTGGGACATTAATGTAAACATATATGTATGTATCTTTACTTTGAATCATTTTATATAAATATTAGCTAGTGTCTAATTAAGTATTGTCAAATTTAAGAAATTACATTATTATTAATGTCAGATTTCTAAATTCCATGTTTTATATATAATTGTATGTTTGAGAACTGTTATGTAAATATGCTTAATAAGTTGTGTTTATGAAGTTTGTTTGATGTGATTGTGATCTAGGATGACTGGATCCAAAGGATGGAAAATAATATATAATTGTAACAGGTTAAGTCAATAACATGGGATATCACTATTATAGGTAAAACTTTATTGAAATTTCAGCAAGAAATAAAAAATTCTAGTATTTTTCATATAAAAATTTGTGTTTTGTCCAGGAAAATTGAGACTGTTACATTGAGCTTCATAATTTATTTTAGCTTATTTTCTATTAGGTTATTTTAGTCTCATAACTCGAGTGAGGATTGATTGAAAATTGAGCTTTTTTTTTATTTGCTTTCTATTAGGTTATCCAAGTCTCATGATCCAAGTTTGACAAGTTAACTCGGGTTGACTCGGGTTATTTTTTTAATTTTATTTTTTAACATTGGGTTAATTGAGAATTGAGTGTTTTCTATGAAGTTATCAATCTCATGACCCGGGTCACGGGTTTTATATGTTAACCTAAATTGACCTGAGTCAATCAAGTATATTGTCATTTTAATATTTTTTTTAAAAATGTTGTTTTAAAATTTTTTTAATCAGACTATGTTTTTTTCTAGTTGTCGAGATTGTCTTTAAACTTGTCAAGTTGACCGGTTCAATCCTTACATGTTTTTCTTTTCTTTCTTTGTTGAAAATATATTAATAATTTCTGAATATTTTTTTAACATTTTAAAAAAAATTGATTTAACTTGCAACGTAGCATAGTTAAATGATACAGTATCTATCTAACTGGTAAGTCTCAATATTTAACAACACTTGTATTATTATATGTATGTGAGCTTCATTTAATAATAATTAGGAATGTAGTTGCAACATTATACCTTTGTTAATTATCTAAGGAATTTCTTGGGCAGTGTCTCATATGCATAACGTCTTGCTATATTTTCTCTAGCTAGTATTTAAAGTGTCCTAATTATATAATTAAGCAAGATTCTGTAATCAAAACTACTGTTGCACATGTTTGCTACGTCATCAAACAACGTGAACCCAACTAATCGCGATGACTAATTTGCAATTAATATGTTAATTTCTTTTTCTTGGAACTGAAGTAACACGTTAATATATGTTGATTATATACTAATTAATTAAGTGGATTGTACCCATATATAGTAAGTTTTGATCTCGCTAATTAAATGACAGCTAAGCCTATGAGATGGCCATATTATAATTACTTTTACAAATATATATATATATATATATATATATATATATATATATATATATATCAATGAAATTATCCCAATTAACTTCAGGTTAAAGATTTGTTTTCCTTTTGTATTGAGGAAAAGGTAAGAAATCAAGAAGGGAGGATGATGTTTTTCACTGTCAGAATGCGCATCCGCTCTTTCAATTCTGATATATTATCTGCTTTTTATTTTTATATTATTATTTTTTTATGTTTTTTTTTATCTTGTTTTTTATTACTTTTATTAGTACCTTCAATATATCGAATTCTTCAAAAATAAACACACAAAAAAAGACTATGCATAAAGAAAAGTAATGCCAATATCAATATATATATATATATATATATATATATATATATATATATATATATAGAGAGAGAGAGAGAGAGAGAGAGAGAGAGAGAGAGTTAATGGATGGCAGGCATGATTTAACCAAAAGGTTACGGGTAGTATTGTGTTTTCAACCAGCGTGAACAAAAACTGTGGATTAATTATTTTAAGAAATAAAACTGCGGATTAATTATTGTTCAAATTAATCTCTTATGAACACAATCTTTAATAATTAATTTCACAAAAAGTAATTTTCAGGTTTGGAAATCTTTTTTCGCATCAAGCTTTCCATATCTAAACTGTACTTATATCACATGAAATTATTTTCTCGCATCGTGTATTTTCTGTTATATCTAGCTCTGATGGGATTTATATTATAAGTTATTGATATTTTGATAGAGATAGCTTTTAATTTTATTTTATTTTTTGTCTTTTCTTTTGTAGGCATTACTGATCTTTGCTCAGATTTCTTTTTCCTTACCGAAGCACAGGCCGATTAATTATTAGCACTCACTTTGCTTTTCATACAGTACTACGATATATACCTTATTGCAAAGACAATCCAGAGACATGTACGAACCCTAAATTGCAGTGAAAATAAATGCATATATATTTGTAGTTATTAGGACTGGAATTATCGGCACTGATATAAAAAAAAAAAAAAAACCCTGCTCTTCAATTTGTTTTCGAATTATTGTGATTGATGGCTAGATTTGTTGTAAATTTGTCAAGATTTTTTTATATTGGACAAAAGGCATCGATAAAATTGATTTTTTAATTGTCAAATATTAAAAACAAACCATTAATCATAATAGAGCATTAATTTGAATGGAGCCTTCTCGGCCGAGCACATCTACACACGATAGCTTCGGCATGTCATGACTTGGTCTAATAACAAAAATTCATTGCTGAGACAAGAACTGAAACGATGACAAAGGTCGTGGGCAGAAGACAATTTAGTGCTTATTCATAGCTAGAGCTTCACTAGCTACTTTAAGGTGCTTATTCATATAATTCAAACAGATTACTGGCTTACGTTGTGATAATTTTTTTAAAATAAAAAAATATTTAGGTATTGTTAATATTTGTTTTAGTAGGAAAAAAATCAATTATATCGGAATTAATTCAATATTACTCGGCCGTCTTGACAGGTCTAAAAACATCCTATATAACCAGTAAAAATATAATTTGACTCAAAATAAATATTTAAGGTGAGATTTTTTTAATAAACATTGAAATAACAACATATTGGATTAATTTGGATCAACTCGGGTTAACATGTCAATCCACATACCAAGTCATAAGATCATAATAACCTCATAAAAAATAAATTACAAAGATCAAATTCTAATAATCTCAATGTTGAATGATGAAATTAAAAAAAAATCAATTAAAAATGACTTTAAAAATGATCTTAATAAACCCGAATTTACTTGCCATACTCGCGACTCGTATCATGAGTCCAGGATCACCCAATAGAAAACAAATTGAAAACAAAAATTATAAAACATAATTTTGAAAGAGAAAATTAAAAAATAATGATTAAAAAAATACAAAAAATAACTCAAGTCAACTAGAGTTAACCCGTTAAACTCATGGTCCGAGTCATGATATAGAGATAACCTCATAGAAAGTAGATCAATACAAATATTCTCAATCAATATAATGTTAAAGGAAGAAATTAAAAAAAAATAAAAAATAAAAAACTCGATCGAGTTAACTAATTAAGTTAACTCATCAAATTTGCAGTCTAGTTCGAGAATTTAAGATAATTTTATAAAAATAAATTAAAAAAATTATAAATTTCAAATTCTACTAAACCTAATAGTCAAGAGTATAATTTGAAAAAAAAAAAGATTAAAAGAAGAAAGGAAAGAAAAAACGTAATGTTACTTGAAGAGAAGTACATTAAAAAAAAATTGTTAATGTTATTATTAATACTAATATATACCCACCACTAGCTAGCTAGCTAGCATCCCTTCGACCAAATAAATCCTTGTTGTCTAGAATTGATTTTTTGGTGTTCTGAAACGTCACAGGTGAACACTTCACATGCAGGATTTGGCAGTCAACTAGGTTATACAATGCTTAGTCCCGTGATTTTCCTTCATGCAATGAAAATTATAGTAGTAGATATGGTCAACAATTTCAAAATAACTATGATGTTCAAAAGAAGAAGAATCAGGAAGAAAGGAGGTAATGTTTTCAATGCTATGTGTGTAGCTCGTGGTGGAGTTATGAAATAAAAGAAATCGGATGTAATTGGAGACCAAAACATTCTTTAAAAAAATATTATTATCAGAAAATTACCAATAAATTCACTTTTAATAATTAAATGGAGGCCCACATATTGTTCTATCAATATATAATTTGACCAATAAGTTCATTTTTAAACTTTTTATTTAAAAAAAAAACCATTTAGCTCCTAATCACTCATTACTGAAAAAGAATTAAAAACATGATTCTAGTTCTCAAGATTTACTGAAAAATATTTAATTAAATATGCAAATCACTCGTTACTCGAATATTTTCAAAAAAATTTACCCAATGGAGATTAGATAAATATTCAGGTAAACTCGTAATCAACTCCCACCTTTCTCTCCAGAATGCTTACAGCAAAAAACTCTCTCATCGTCTTCCACCTGACCCTAACTTAATTTTCTCGGGTGCATGAAGGGAACCTTCAAGGGATGGATTCCTCTCCTTAATTCCCACCTGATTAGGGGAAACCTTGTTTCCTGGCCCTTCTATGGAAATTAGGTTAAACGCTGTGTTGGTGATAGAATCATGCCAACTGTATTATAATAATAATAAAATGTCTAATCAAGCATGTTATCGTGTTAATCAACTGGATTAGTTTATATTAAAATTCTTTCCTATTGCATGGCAATTGGCACTAAGCGGAGGAAACACTTGGCCCCTCTCGACCAAACCCTATGGGAGCGGTTTCCTTTTCTATGCGTATTCATAAATAAAACCTCCTTTTGTCTTTTCGTGACCTTTTCTGCCTCTATTTCTCAGCCGTTTGTTGGTGGTTTTGTGACTGCCTAGTTTGAAGCCATTGTTGATGGTTTTGTAATTGCCCAGTTTGGGAAGGATGATGAAGGGTTACTCGAAACAATCATTTATTCTTTATGGAACTTATAACTTATTATTTATTATTTGACACAGAATTTGCACGAATTTCTTGGAATGATTTGGTTGTTTACAAGTCATTTTCCCTAATGATACGTTTTGGTATGTTGCTCAAATTCTATGATCATTTATATATATTTTTTTTAACATAACACTAGCTTGCAATTAACACGATAAATTTATTGGATATAATTCACTTAAAACTGATGTAATTACTAAACGAAATGTCTTAGAAGATAATTAAATATCGAGTCATAAAGATTTTCATATAATAACTACACTGAAAAGGGTGTAAAAATATTAAAATTCTAACCATGCCTAGCTATTAATCAGATGGCTAAAATCTATTTGATACTTTCTTATAGAGGATGGTGGTAGTGGTAATATAGAGACAGTGGTGGTGGTGGAGTTGGTGGTGGTTTTAGGTTTTGTTGCATCGATGATAACGTCGGAGGAATCCTTGCAAACAAAGAGCAAATTTTGTTTCGTTGTTTTAAAAAAACCAAACCGTCCTCAAGCTTTACGTTGAATATCATGGTTGTTCGAAGAAAGATATTGATGATGTTCAAGATAAGACAGAGGCTGGAATTAATTTTGAAGTCTTTGAAACTCTCTTGGGTTGGTGGTCAGGAGAAGGCAATGGTAGGGGCTGGAGTTTTGATTGTTTTTAGGCTGCAATCTCTCATTTTATAATATTTGACAGAAAACAATTATTAGGGATAGTAATGGGACTTTCTGTAAATTAGAAGGATTAAACATAAAATTATACAAAAGAAAATGATTTTATAAGAAAAAAAATTTGCAACTTTTGCACTTTACACGTGGCTTATTTTTTTACCGTATCATTTTTCACTCTTTCTTTTTTTTTTTCACTTGGTAAAGTGTGATTAATTTGTCTTAGTCTTGTCAATTTTATCTTGGTTTTTTCAATTAGACTAAGTCGAGAAAATTTCCTCTCCAGCATCAGCAGTAAAAGCTAAAAGAGGATGGTATTTTGCACAGTGATATCACTATAGATACTATGCAGTAGCAGTCTTGTAATTTCTTAATAAATCTTCTATTATATTTTCTACGATGTGTTGAAGCCATAATTACGTGTTTTTTTTCCTCACCCTTACCACAAAAAACCTATTCTATTCTCTCACCACTCTTATAATACAGCAAGGTTAAGAAAAAAAGGTCCGGCATAGTTTAAAATATATTAAAATTAATTTTCTCTTATTCAGTTGAATTTATTTGAGTGAAAAATAATACAGAAAGCGTATGAAATGTGGTCTACATGTTATCTCAGTTTGAATGTTTTTTGTCCCTTGATGAGTTCATTAATTTTGTTCTTCTTTATTCTCTTTTTTTTGTTTTTGGTAATCGTGGGTATCTGGATCGATTTACATGCACTTCGACTAATCCCCCAAGACCCTGAAGTTAATGATTAGATAAGTTTCTAGTGGTCCTGAAGTTTGTAGCACTCGAACTGATAATCTTTAGAAAACAAATCTAAAATTTAATCAATTGAGTTACATCCGTCAAAATTTTCTTTATTCTCTTTGAATTCAAGACCATTGGGATCTACAACAATGTCTAAGCATCCTCGTTGATAAGAAGTTTTGTTCTTTTTTTTTTAATCGGTAAACAAATGGCTCTTGAAATATCTTTGATGATAATGCTATAATTTGAATCATGCTTTGCTTAACAATTTAATTTATAGCATTCAAAATATTATTA
>Ga0325404_1001454_pt1 | contig 25096 bp, 12 predicted proteins | sample PopdelMetagenome_18_FD_205664 | JGI IMG/M metagenome (GOLD analysis project Ga0325404, IMG submission 205664) | Populus deltoides microbial communities from Bellville, Georgia, United States - Xylem-Control-R1 | ecosystem: Host-associated > Plants > Phyllosphere > Stem > Wood/Secondary xylem...
CGCCCCGCTGTGTCTGGAGAAGAGGAACATCAGCCCCGCATTTCGTATAAAAATCATATTAATGGAATGAGAGGTTGATGACCATGAATGAACTCTTTTACGAACAACAAAACACTGAAGTTTCTTGAATCATAAGCGAATACAATTTTCAAGAGTCTTAACTCTATTATTACTCAAGAAAACAATGATTTTGGACAAGATTCATCTTCCTATTCCCATATATAAAGGCATGAAGACGCAGAAGTATTGCCTTGACATGAGTAAAGTTTCATATTTCATGTTCCATTGTGGTGCGTATATAACAATCCTCTGTCTTGTATGCACAATGATATTACACTTCACAGTAGAGTCACCATATATTATAATCATTCCTGAACACTGACCTAACCTTAAAATAAAGGCAAAATTCACGGCTAAGCTTCTGCTATTTGATATTCTTCCTGCACAAAATTGATGGTAAGCAATTGTTAACTTCCTGGCTATATTTTTTGACGCTCTCCCATCCTATCTGTAATCGCAGAAGCTGCAAAAGTAACAAAAACAGAAAAAGACGATAAAATTTCCTAATCCATGTCTAGACAATCTGCACTTCAACACATAGTATAGATTAGTGGGGCCATCAGAACTCACTATTCTCCACAATTATTACCTGCTGAACAAAATGTCTCTGCAAATTCATTAAGCCCAACAAACACATTTATTTATTTATTTTACTTGCCTCGCCTTCCAATCTCTTCGACCCGGCTTGGTATTATATGTTTCACCACTCCACAAGCTAACAGAATTCTCCGAATGATTTTTCCTCTCTTGTGGTGCCCCTGTCATTCTTGCATTGGTCAAGCATACGGTCTGACTTTCAATATTTAAGGGCAGTGCAGAAATAGCAGAAGCATTACGTGTTTCTTCTATATGCCTATATGCATGAGCTCTTCTTGCATCTTTTTTCCAGTTCTTTTACAAGGAATAGGGGTTATGCAACTATTATGATGCCCATTCAGTTCCACTTCTACTTGTGATGGTGATAGCTGGTTTGTCACAGAGCCCTACTTCATATCTGCTTCAAGGCGTTTTCAGGCCCTGTATCTATGTTGCCATTCATGGTTCTTCCAACGATTAGTAATAATGTCATTATGGATTTTGGAGGGCTCTTCTTCATCATGAGTTTTCATCATAAAACCATCTTGTATTACAGAAGAGTTCATAATTCGCCCCTTATCCATTTTGTGTAACAATTATCAACTGCATAAAAAATTCATAAAATAAATAAATTAGAAGGAAATCAAGCTATGGCTTTGTTCATAATTTTTTATAAGCAATTCATGTTTCTGACCTGCAATTTAGCTTATTGTTCCATTATCTATTTGATCATACAAATGGACAAAGGATTGCAATATCTGTACATGCAAAACCACACTATTCAATTGGAGGAATACACGTAAACTTATTAAAACCTACTAACATTCAAACATTTGAGCAAAGAGAACTCATTTTCAGTGACTTCATTAGCGTGATACTTGGAGAGAAACTTGCCTTTTCCTCGGCATCTATCCAAACTGACGAAGCATTGCATCCAAAATATTTTTCCCAAAAATGAAATGCCCTTGGAGATCTTAGACACAAGATACAAAGTCAATCTCAAGACCAAATGCACACGATGGATGCCTATCACACAGCGATTTTTCAATTGTGAAAACATGAAGATGTACATCATAAACAAAAGCATTCAAACAAAGTTATTAGCAGTTTACTTTACAGCATGACATTAGATGCCTCAAAGACATAAGATGATCATCACGCTAAAACCACACATAATAGACATTAATCACATTAAAAATGTTGGATTACAAAAGCACAAGGATATATACATTACAGATAAGCAGTCAAGCATAGAAGCGAATGATTCAGCTTTACAACTGAGACTCATCAGTTGCTTCTTATAAGCTGATGTACTAAATGTCATGTATACTCAATAGTAGCACATCAAGTAACATTATAGAAACATCATTGGTAAGGACAATTTATTCATTTACCTTATATATATCTCTAATTGAAAGCGTGTTATGGACCGTGTGGAAGAGCAACAGATGGATTCCAGCAACAATTCATCTCAAGTTTTCCCCCATTTTCATTGAATCATAAGAGATCCCTCCCATCCAAGCACGTTGCATAATTTTAGACATCCAACCTCATTTACACATGCAGTATCTCAATTTCGGATCAGTCACTTATACGGTAAGTCAGCGACTTAAACACTAATCAAACACACTCACATAAAGAACTTCCTCGACAAAACTTGAAAAGCTATAATGGGTTTCATTTAATCCGCACAAAAATGACTTACGTCTTACAAACAAAAGCAGGCAAACCCTGGAGAAACATTTATATATAAGCAGTAAACCAGCTGTGGCAAGTTTGAGACCAAAAAAAAAAAACCAAAAGAAGCCGAAGCAAACATTTTTTCATTCAAGGACAAGAAAAGAAGGGTTTTTTTAAAACAAAATAGAAAAAAAAAATAAAAGATGCTTTGATTAATAGCAAGGGGTCGCTGTTCAGAGCTCAAGAAATGAATAAATTGGGTGAAAGAGAGAAATTAAAAAGTACCTCTTCAAAATGCAGCGGTTGGCTAAGATAGAGTTTGTGGAAATTCTGTCTTTGTGAATTGTGATTTGATAGAGACAGGCGCGGAGTTTATTTTTACGTGCTGTGTGTTAGCGGGAACTGAGAAAACGGTGACTGACTGTCCGATTTCGGAAGGAAATAAGGTCAGGGGCTTGTGTTTAAGGTGTTTTAGGACTCAGTTGTTCGATGCTATGAACATTAACTTTTAAAGTACTTATATTATATATTTATTTGGCATTATCAAAAGGGGTGGTGGCGCAGTTGGCTAGCGCGTAGGTCTCATAGCTTCTGAGTTATCCTGAGGTCGAGAGTTCGAGCCTCTCTCACCCCATTCTTTTTTAGTAACCTGCCCGAGAAAGAGTGAGGCTATCATAGTCTGTAAATTTTATTTTATTTTTTTTAATTTTATTTTATTTTTTTAGATAATTTTAATGTATTGATATAAAAAAAATTATTTTAATATATTTTTAAATAAAAAAAACTTTAAACTCAACTGCTTTCACAATCCTAAACAAGTTTTTAGTAAAAAACAACGTATTAATTTCATCATCTACACCTTTTTTCTCTTTCTTTCATATAATAGGAATTAACATATTAATTTCATCGTCTATGCTTTTTTTTTCTTCGGTTTTGTGATCTATGCAACATACATGTAAGTTTTAGTGAAATTTTATTAGTTATTTTATATTTATTTGGAAGAAAAAAATAAATATAAGTATGAGAGATAAATCATAAGTGGAGATATTTTTATCATTTTTTGTTGGTCATGAAATTTATTATTTCTTCTCCTTGTGCTTGTTTTTTTTTTAAATGAGTTTCAGGGAATAACTATTAGGATGTTACTAGTTACTTCCTCTTAAGTAAATAAATATATAACAATCAGGTTTTGAGACGTTAAAATCACTATTTTTAAGATATTAATTGCCCCCACCATATTTGTGACAGAGTTAAAGCAATATATATAGATAACAAGTTCTATAGGTTTTAAAAAAATTTTTGTTTTGGTTTTTTTATAAATGTAAATAAAGAGTTTATTGGGAGAAAAATAAGGCCAGAAAAAAAGATTATTTTCTAATCGATTTTTGTCGATATCAAACTAGTATTTAGAAGGGAAACAACACTATTTCAAACTGATATTTAGAAGGGAAATAATATCATTTCAAACCAATGTATTTATAGAATTTAAAAGTATACATCTTCAAACCAATATGTTTGTTGAATTTAAAAGGTAACCCATCAAATAAATTAACTGAATAACTTAGTAAGAGATGTCATGCGTAATTAATTAATTTTAAAAGTTAATTAATTAAGTTAAATTAATTAATTTTGAAAATAAAAAAAAATATTTTATATAATGCTAAGTGTCCAAGTGCTAGGTGATATATATATATATATATATATATATATATATATATATATATTTGCTTTTCACTCTAAATCTATACTCCAACATCCAAATTAGTTGATTTGGTATCCCTCATATTATAATGTATAAAAAAACCTCTTATCTTTCTAATATGAGATGAAGTTCTCTTTGTTTATTTATCTAATAAGCAATTTATTATAACAATCCCCGTCTTAGCTTGTAATGTTAGGTTATACCATGTTTTATTTATAAAAGAAGGTATCTTTCAATTTAAATCTCTTTTTAGTGTAAATATTTCAAAACTATGAACAAATCATAATGGCAGAAAAACTTAAATCAGAATTTTATTCAATATAATTAGAAATCCTACAAACATAATCCAATAACCCAAAACAAAAGTTCGTTATTTTTTAGCACTAATATGGCCTTGTGCTACTTTCTGCGTTCATGAATATTTATAAAGTTCTCCAAACTTTTATTGAAGCGGCATCACTTTTTATGTTCATATAGGTGAAATTTTCTTTTCACATTGAGGTTTTATTAAGAAAGTTAATCACTCGTTATCCCATTTAATTTGGATACTAATTTTGTAAATCTTGATTTTAGACACAAATTAATATACATCACTCTTACTAATTAACTAATATACTAAACCGTGTGGGGGAATCACTATTCCCCCCCACACATTTCACCGTGGATTACAACAGTAATCCACAGTGATTCTTCCTTTTTTTTTTTTACTTTTCCCTTTTTTTTTTGTTTTTTTTTCAATTTTTTTTTTCAACTTTCCTAATTTTTCTTTTTTTCATTTATTTTTTTTCCAAAATTATTTTTGTTGATTTTACTTTTTAAATATTGACCTGGTTAAAATTTTTGCTTTGTAATTTTTTTCTTGAAAATACTGTAGATTACTGCGATGTTTTTCCACATAGTTTTTCTATTTTATTTCTTTATTTTTTAAAATTATATTTTTCAATTTTTTTTAACTGTTCCCCCACACACATTTCACTGTGGATTACAACAGTAATCCACAATGATTCTTCCCCACTTTTTTTTTCGTTTTTTTCAATTTTTTTTTCAAAATTACTTTTTTTTTCAACTTTTCTAACTTTTCTTTTTTTTCATTTATTTTTTCTTTTTTTTTCTCAAATTATTTTTGTTGATTTTACTTTTTAAATATTGACCTGGTTAAAATTTTTGCTTTGTAATTTTTTTCTTGAAAATACTGTGGATTGCTGCGATGTTTTTCCACATAATTTTTCTATTTTATTTCTTTATTTTTTAAAATTATATGTTTTGATTTTTTTTAATATGAAGCTGATTGAGAATTTAGTTTTGTAATTTTTTTCTTTAAAACATTGTTTATTGCTACAGTGTTTCTCCGCATGGTTTTTTTTTATGATTTTCTCTGAAATTATCTTTTTTTATTTTATTTTTTAATATTGAGCTGGTTAAAAATTATGTGAGGAAAGCACTTTAACTTTTCTCAAAAATTACTGTCGGTTGCTACAATGTTTTTTCCCACATGGTTTTTTTCTGTTTTCGTTATGTTTTTCCCTAAAATTATCTTTGACAATTTTATTTTTTAAATATTAAGCTGGTTAAGAATTGTAATTACAAGTAAATACAAGTTTTTCCTTAAAAAACACTATGGATTGATACAGTTTTTTCTCACATAGTTTTTTTTCCAGTTTCTTTTGTGTTTTCTTTTTTTATAATATTTTTTTCCAAAATCATTTTCGTCCATTTTATTTTTTTTAAATATTGAGTTGGTTAAAATTTAACTTTGTAATAAAGCTTAATCATGTGGGGAAAGTATTGTAGCTTTGCTCATAAAACATTGTGGATTGCTACAGTGTTTCTCCGCATAGTTTTTTTTGTTATAATTTTTTTCAAATTATCTTTTTTAATTTTATTTTTTTGATATTGAATTGTTTGTGAATTACAATTATAAGTCATTATAAATAAGGCTAAATCATGTAGGGAAACACTGTAGCTTTCATCACAAGACACTGTGAATTGCTACAGTGTTTCCAACATGATTTTTTCCCCTTTTCTTGGTGTTTGTTTTTTTTTTTCTAAAATTATCTATGTTGATTTTTTTTTAATGTTGAGCCGATTAAGAATTTAGCTTTGTTATTTTTTTCTTTAAAACACTGTGAATTGTTGTAGTGTTTTTCCATGTGATTTTTTTATGATTTTTTCCAAAATTATCTTTGTCGATTTTTTTTTTTAATATTGAGTTGGTTAAGAATTATAATTACAATAAAGCTAAATCATATGAAGAAAGCGTTGTAGTTTTTCTCACAAAACACTGTGGATTGCTATAATATTTCTTTAAATAGTTTTTTAGTTTATTTTATTGAGAAAAACGCTATAATTTTCCTCACAAAACAATGTAGATTGCTACAAATCATTTTGTTCAGTCTCTAAGTTTTTGATCACCAACACAACTTTTTTTTCCGTCATGAAATATTTGCTTCATCATACCTTTAATTTCTATTACTTATCTAGCGCTGATTCACAATTATAACACTATCAAGTGCATTTCTTTTATAAGCCCGTGGCAGCGCGCAGGCAAGTCATCTCGTAGTTTATTATTACCGGTGAAATTCCTAATTAGCAAATGTACTAGTAAAAGTTAGGTTCATATTATTAGTAAGTTTAACTAAATGGTCTCAAGCCAATACTAGCATAATTACTTCTAACTAATTCTCTTTAGAGACTTTTAGTGAAATGATATGCTAGATTATTAGAAAATATGACATACACAATAGTAATTATCTTGTTAGAAATTAATTTCCTTACATATTCATGTGTCAAGCTGATATGTCTAGATTTTTCATTGTAATTTTTTTTAAATGCCGTAAACATCATTGCTTGATCATCACAGTGTAAGGGGATAAAAAACATTGGTTATGGCCACAACATAATGTCCAATAACATATTTCTCAACCATTTTATCTATTTACCTACGGTTGCTAGAGCTATGAACTTGGATTCCATTGTAGAATAAGTTATACACGTTTGTTTCTTTCAAGCCTAAAAACAAATCCACTTCTTAAAATAAATACTCATCTAAAGGTTACTTATTATCACTTGCATTAGTTATCCAACTAACATTAATATAACCTTCAAGTACAATTAGAAATTTATTATAAAATAATCTAAAATTCATAGTACTTTTCAAGTAACCAAGTACTATTATAATTGTTATCCAATGATCCATACTAGAATTATTTGTGTATCTAGATAATTTGTACGCTATGAAAGCAATATATAATCTTGTACAATGCATGACATACATTAAGCTACCAATTGCATTAGCATATTCAATTTAAGCAATTGATCTACTAGTATTTTCTGTTAACTTAAAATAAACATCATACGAAGTATTTGCTCAAATACAATAAAGCAAAACATAATGCGCGCACACGCACACACGAATCTTGTACTAATTATAAAAAGTGTTGCATAACACTGTTATAGAGAAGATGACTGCTGATGTGCAAGATGTATAGGCAGAGGTGAGAAAAAAATTATAACAAACTAATATTAAGTACAAGGAGACTGTTGATAAACGCTATCATGTCAAAATGTTCAAGGAAGGATATATGGTGATGGTGTTTATATTCAAGCAGAGATGTTTAGTATGAATATATAACAAGCTATAAAAGAAGAAGTATGGATGGACCTTACAACATACTAAGAAAAATCAATGATAATACTTATATTGTCAATCTATAAAATAATATGGGTATTTTCAACGCCTTAAATATTTTATATTTTTATCTGTAGTATAATGATAAGACACTATATCTAGATTCGGGTGTTGACTCGAGATCAAGTCTTTCACGAATGTGGAACATCTAATAGGTACATTTAAAAATAAAAATGATAAGTTCAAATCTAAAAAAAAAAAGCTCGAATGAGATTATGGTGTTGAATTAGATCAAGTCTTTCACAAGTAAAGGGGATTGAAGTTGAACATCTAGTAGATAAGTCATAGATAAGAACGATAGGTTCAAATCTAAGAAGAAATCTATATGAGTCAAATGAATTTACTAACAAAAACAAACATAATTTTTAATTCAATTGTTGAATCGAGTTGAAATTTTATAAGTGCAGTATACAAACTCAGTTTTATAAGGTTCTAGGTTTTCATGCATTATACAAGCTCGGTTTTATAAAGTTCCAGGTTTTCATGCTCAAATTACATTTAGATATTGTTGTTTTAGAATTTTCTTTACTTATCACTATTATTTTCATATTCACTTTCTAATTAAATTTAAGATATTTATTTAAAAAGTTTTGTGTGTTATTAGAATTTAGTTATTGATATTTAGAGTTCATTAAATCATAGTTTTCTCTATAGTTTAGCTGTAATTTTAGAATTTGTAAGATCATTATTTTTTTTTTACTATATAGTGTGTCATTTTTGAATTTAAATATAAAGTTTTACCTATATCAAGAAAGAATTTGATTCAAATGCATGTTAAAAATGTCTCATATAATATAATAAGTGGTTAAACCAACAATACAAATGAAGGCTTATTTGGTTAAGGTGGAGAGGGTCTAAGACAAAGCAGTCTATCATTTTTAAACTAGATATCAAAAGCTGGATTTGGTTTCAAGACACTTGGATTAGCATTAAACAAATCTATAGAAAAATCATTATTTTTGCAATTAATAGGATATGATAGTTAATAATTGTTAATAATAGGATTGCATTTAAGTTTTTCAAGAAATAAAGTTGATGTAGTTAAACTTAATGGCAGAGACATGATAAAATGAATTTAAAGAAACATTTGTGCTTTGATATCAATATGAAAATAGTACTAGTTTAAGGAGAGAAAGATAATTTCTAATATGAATGAAGTGGCCACTAAATGTGATAATGGTAACATGTAAAACTCTATTTTGAAGATAGTTTTTCTTCTATTTTATTAACATATTTTTTTTGATAAATATAAAAACATATTAAAACCTAACTTAAACAATTAAATATATAATAAAATAAATAAATAAATGGAAAACTCATGCAAAAACTCTTAGAAATAATTTGTTTTTACTTTTATTTTCATAAGAATCATAAAATAAATAAATTGCCATCAAACTAAACCAATTAAGTTGAGTGAGTGTAGACCATCAAAGAAAAGTGAGGAAAAAAAAGAATAAGAAATAAAGCAAAAAATTGGTATTATTTATGTGAGTTTTATTGACTTATTGTGTGTTTGAGATTGTTTTGTAACGTTCTTTTTAAAATAACTTTTTATTTAAAAATATATTAATTTTTTTTAGATTTTTTTTATTTTTAACATTACACATCAAAATAATCAGAAAGTAATAAAAAAAACATCATTTTGATGTTTTTTAAAACCAAATATATTTTTAAAAAGCACTTAAAATAGAAGAATAAGCACTTCTAAATACACCATAAATAAAACAGCGTTGCATTAATTATTATTTGTTTATGTACCAATATGTTTATTAATTTATTATTAAAAGAAGAAAGGGAAAATCTTGTTCTGACACACTAGGCACATTATGTATATGCTCGCTTCATTCCTTTTTTTTTCTTTGTTAATTATTTGTTTCGGATCACTTTTTTTATATATATAATTCCATCATTTACATTATGTTCATGAGTCATGGAAAAATTCACTCTAATCCTAGAATTTTAGCTTTTTTATTGTTGGTTCTTGTGTTTTGATGATTTTACTTTTCAGGCCTATACTCTGTTTATTTTATGTTTTAGTCCATAAAATTTAAAAGAAAAGAGAAAGTGGCCGGTAAGCCACATTCTAGCAATAAAAAGCTGATTTTAGTGTTGTTGGGCTTCTCGTAATGAGAGGAGTGCCATTAAAGTCCTTTTGAACTTCCATCTTGTCCGAAAAATATAGATTGAGGTTAAGGAAATCACTTTTATTTAGTTTAATTTTATATTTTCAATCTAATTTAGAAGTATTTTGAGGTTAACAATTAGTTTATTAAAACTCTTATGGTATTTATTAGGTATGTTTAGATGAAAATGTGCTTTTGGGTAAAAAAAAAAACCTTAATCCGACCTTTTAGCAATCATTGGTTGCTAAAATCTGGATCAGTAAGTGTTTACTTTAATTTTTTTTTAATAAAAGGATGGACAACATGTCATCCACGCTTAAACATAAAAAAATGATCAAGAAGACAGGTAAGCTCGCAGTGCCAGTTCTTCTTTATACTGGACAATCGTGCAGGCTCAAACTTTTCAGCTTAGGCACCTAGCCTATTTTCTATGAGTTTTTCTCAATTTTCTTTTATTTTGATTGAAATGCATTATAAATAAAATTCTTAACTTTATATTTAAATTATTATTCAATTTTGGCATAGTTCTTGAATAATTTAATATGTTTTTATGAGATGTTTATAATTTATTTTTTCAATTATCATATACCTAATATTGAAAAAAAAATTGTTCATGAATATTTAATAAAAATAAATTTTAATAGATTTATAATATGATTTTATCATATTAATTATTTTTTTTCCTTTGATCACACATAAAATATTGAGAAATTTTCATTTTGTTTTTATTAAAACTTGCTTTTAAGATCATGATAATTTTTTATTTAAAAAACAATGCTTCTTATTAAAAAAATAATTTCATTAGAACAATAAAGAGATGAATTAATAAGGTAATGAATTTTAGATTGATGAGATATATTTTTCCTACTTATTTCAAGTTATTAAAGTTTTTAACATGCCTTTATTTTAATTTTTTCTGCCTTTTATTCAAAAAAAGTGTTACTTGTACAAATACATGCCATTGTTTTTTAAATATTAGGGCTTTCTCCTGATTACATTATCGATTTTTTTATGAATAATTATGTTTTATTTTTATAAGTAGATTTTTTTAAATAATTTTGTCATTAATATTAAAAAGAATACAATATTTTTTAAATATTTCTATTGTAAATTTCATATATATGTTTTTAAATTTATTGTTCTCATATATTGTTTTTTATATAAGTTTGCGAGATTTCTAATTGAAACTTACTTTTATAATAAGTTTTTGCTTAAAAAATAATATATATGGGTCCATGATTTGAGTCATGATATGGGCTCAACCTTGGTTGACCCGAGTCAATTCAAAATATTATCTTTTTATTATTTTTTAATAGAAATAATTTTAAATCAATATTATATTGAAATTTTTAAGTTAAACTAAAATTTGAAGAGGTAATGGATACACCTATACAGCAACTCATATTCGATTTAATTTAAAAGTAATATCAAATCAAGCATTATAAATTTTTTTTTTTTTTTTCGCAACATTGCATTGAATAAAAATAATTAGTGTTTGATATTACAATATAAGATGCTTTTTAAAAATATTTTTAATTAAAAATATATTAAAAAATATTTTTTTATTTTTAAAATTAGCACATAAAAATAATAAAAAATATAAAATTATCAATTTGATATTTCTTAAATAAAAAACAATTTTAAAAACACTTTAAAATCCAAATTAAACCAAAAAAACAAACCCTCCTTTCCCACCTAACCCACAACGAGGTTTCACACCGAAGCCGGTGTATTCATAGCAGACCAGCCCAGAAAAGTCCAGAAAAGAAAGAAGAAAAAGTCACAGCAGCAAAGTCCAATTGTAATGGACTGTAATAACGTGTTAGCTGTTATGTCTAAAAGGGCCCCACACCCACCCCTCTCTCTTGCTTCTATTTCTCTCTCCATCCCATTCCCAAGTCCCAACTACAGCATTCAATTCCTTTGTTTTCAATTATACGCACCATTGAATTTGACTGGCTGGTCTCTGTGATTGTTAGGGTTTCTTTCTTACGCTCCTCTCTTTGCTTGCTTTCTTTCTGGAAATATTTCCGGATTCTTCTCTGCAGTTTTCAAGCCAAGCCTGCCGTCTCGTCCCTCGTAATTTTTCTTCTCTTGCGTTTACCTTTTTTTACTTCTCCTCCTTTCTTCCTTGTAGAAAAACAAGGTGGGTTTTACTTTGAATTTTTGGGTTTAGAGTTGCTACTTCTTTCATTTTTGGACTTCATATATATTTGGCTTTTGATCTCTTCTATTGGGCTTTGCTCTATTGGGTTAAGTTTTTCTTTTCTTTGTTTGGAGAGATTTGGATTCTGTAGCTTGGGTTTCTTATGCAAGGAATTGGATTTTGAGGTGACTAGCTTTCCAGTTGATTCTATCCAATTTGGGATTTTAGTTTTGGAGAGACGAGACTAAAAGGGTATGCTCTCTTTGCCTCTTGAATATCAGCTTTATATCTTCCATTTTTTTTTTGCTTTTTTGGCATTGAGCTATTAGGGTTTTGATGAGCTTCATTTTGGGGTTATGGGTGTTGCCCTTGAAGCTTTTCTAATGTTTTGACTTTGTGGATATATTCAGAATAATATAATCTAGCATATTCAAGCTTAAAGTTTGGAGTTCTGGGTATTGTTTTGAAGCCTTTAATTGTTTGACTTTCTGGTTAAATCATAATATTGGTATTGAGTTGCTAGGAACAAGTTTTTTTTTCAAAAAAAACAATGGATAACTCGAAAAACAGGCAGAGTGATCACTTGGGTGTGAACAAGATAGGCAAGAATATAAAGAAGAGTCCTTTGCACCAACCCAATTTTGCAAACAATCCCAATAGGCAACAGCCTCAACCTCAGGTCTACAACATAAGCAAGAATGACTTTAGAAACATTGTTCAGCAACTAACTGGCTCCCCTTCACAAGAACCTTTGCCTAGACCTCCCCAGAATCCTCCTAAGCCTCAAAGTATGCGGCTACAGAAGATTAGACCGCCTCCTTTAACGCCTATCAATCGACCTCATATCCCCCCACCAGTCCCAGCTCCAGCAGTGGCACCTCCAGTTCCTTACCATAATGCATTTGTTAGGCCAGGGATGCCACACCCACCTGGCCAATTTGGGCTACCATCTCCAACAATGACGCCGCCTTTTATACCTGGGGACTCGGGTTGGGCAAGTACAGCAGAGTCTCCTATTTCAGCGTATATGCGCTACCTTCAGAATACAATGATAGACCCTGGTCCCAGGGGAAACCAAGCTCAATCTCCGCTACAACCCCATCCACCACTACCACAAGGTCGAGGGCAAATTCAGCCTCAACACCAACTGCCTTCTGGTGGTTTGCTTTTGAATCCACCTCTGGCTCCAGTACCCACACCCGGAGTGAATGGTCCTGCCCCGCCTATGCCCAATCTCCCTTCCCCATGGATGAATGGTCCTCCTTGTTTACCCTCACCAACATCTCAATTCCTTTTGCCCTCTCCTACTGGTTACATGAATCTTTTGTCTCCGAGGTCACCTTACCCACTGCTTTCTCCTGGGGTTCAGTTTCCTCCACTGACACCAAATTTTGCATTTTCACCAATGGCTCAGTCAGGGATTTTGGGTCCAGGGCCTCAACCTCCACCTTCTCCGGGCTTTTTTCCATTATCACCTTCAGGTTTTTTCCCTGTCTCAAGTCCAAGATGGAGGGATCAATAGTCCGTGAGATAACATTGTTGTTTGCGGAGTTCTGTGTTTGATGAGAAGCTGGTGCATTCTTTGAGGAGGCTTATCTGTGATTCACAGGAACTTCAGTTGTGAAAATGATCAAGTACACTGCTTGTGCAAGAGGTCTAAAAAGTTGTAGTCTTCTTGTTTATTCAACTTTCTTTGTTTTTGTTATCATTTTGTTTTGTTGATAGTCATTACTAGTTGTGCAGCTTGTACTGAGATTAGAATCTTTAACAACTGCAATTATTTTAATTTCTTGGATAAATGTTACTTGGGTGATGTAGTGAAGTTCAGACCCAAGTTGACTGGACACCTGAACAAAAGCTGTAACATGTAAGACTGCTGTATCATGAAAGGAGGTAGGTTTACAGACACCAAAATTAGCATGTAGGTTGTTTAGGAGAGAATTCTTATGTACTTGTACTGTTGTGGATTAAATCTCAGTTGCTTTGAAGTTCAATTCTTCTCGGGAAGGAATTCTAATGCATTTCTTTTATTGTTTCATGTGTTATACAATGAAAGAAAGATTCATGGTGTTTAACTGTTTCAATTTTAGATCATGATGTTTGGTTATTACCAACTGCTGGTTGTATTATGTTATCATATCCTGTTGTTGTAATCAATAGTTAATGTTCTGTTTGTGCTTTATTGTCATACCTGCTATCCAGGAAGGTAAATAGAAAACTAGATATAATTTGTTCTTCTGATTATTCCTGTGTTAAGGAAACATGTGCTATATTTTTTGAAAGATGTTGGAACTTAGAAGAGCATCTTCCAAGGTTTGTTTGCAATCCACGTACATCTCCAATTTGTCTAATGCATTTTAGTCTCATCAGCTTGAATTCATTATTTCCTTGTATTAATGTCTTCATCTAACTTGCTCACAAAAACATTTCAACCTTGAGCATGGTAAAATATAGGTTTTAGTTTTCATCCTTCAATAAGCCTGTTTTCCCCATAGAGGTCTTTTTGTAATGCCTGGACAGCATTTCTGAGTCGACGATTGTTTGCTGTGGACTGTATTCCCTGCACAGCTCTATTATTTTCCACATGATTGTGATTGAACATTGACCAGTCGCTCTTGTGCTTTCAAGACCTAATTGCTTTTGAAGTACAGAGAGTGTTTGACATGATGTTTGTTTTAAAATAAGGGAGGTGAGGTTTAACAAAATAATAGCATCTCATTGTTATGATCAGTTAATGGGAATTACCCAACCAGGTGTATTTAGAGAAACAGTAACAACTAAAGCATGACACAGGCATGCGCCTGATGAGTAAAGGTGGAAAGAAGGGCAAGGGTGCCTGGACTTTAAATCTTAAGCACAAGCCATTGGCTAGATAGGTCAGCACAGTAGCATGTCATTTGGTTGTACTGGGTGAAGGTTTGAGCTGATGAAGTCTAGTGAAGTGATGGATTGATGGGGTGGAGCTATTTTCTGGAATCAAAGACCCTGTTGCTATTAGGATCAGTTTCAAAGAGTGTGCATTGTATTTAAAGTGGTTTTTCTCTTTTACTTGTACTATTCTTGCCCTGTTTTTGTTCTCTGGTCTTGTCTGGTCTGCATCGATGTAGAAGTTTGTTTAACTTTTGGAGAATGTACACCATGCGGTGTCACAATTATTTGCGGCACAAGGTCACAACAATTCTTTGGGGACACAATTTCAAATTTTAATTTTATATATGTGGTTATTGTAGGGTCAGGTTAGACTGGAATTGCAAAGTATATTTGTTGGTGGGGCTAAATGGTTATCTACAGCTTATGAATGTCTACAAGAAAGTCTTAACCTTTATTCACATCTCCAGTAGCTTTGATCACTGCCTCTTCTTGTTCTTGTTCATATAAATCCCTCTCAATCCTTGCAGTTGTCTTCTAGTAACATTTTTGCTTATACAGCTTTTTGTTGATTAATTTCTGATGCCAAAACTCATTGATGGGAAATCAAATTTCTAGAAATGTTACATACGCTGGTTTTTTCACTGCAGGTTCTGATTATTTGCCTTGTACATTCAGTTGGTTTTGCAATATTGGTATTATTATGCTCTATTTGATAGTACTCTTTTTTTGAGCATTGCTCTCTTAGATACTTGGATCGTGTGCTTTCTTTCATATTTACTAAATCCAGCTATAACACTTTGAACAACTACAAGTTGCTTGCTTTCTTTCATATGATCCAGTAAATCAAGTGAAAAGTTTTGGTTGATGCTTGGTCGACATGAGCAAACTTATATTGATGTTGGTCTATGTTGTCGAGATATATGCATCTGATAGTTTCTAATGGCTCGTGATGCATTCACTTATTTAGATGCTTTGCCTAGTTTTAGTCCTTTGGTGTTTGAGAAAACTGCTACCTTGATGCGCGTCTTGAAATTTCCCTGTTGGAACTTGGAATTGGTCTTGTGGACTTTAATGGATTTGCGTAAAAGGAATTTATTTAGCTGCCGTCAAAGTTTGCAAGTTAAAGAAGTGGAATTGCTTGGCAGGAAACATGATGAAAAACTGAAATGTAAAATATGGTTGACTTTAGAGGAGAGTGCCTGTTTTCCCCTTCATTGAAAGAATACTGCCGCATTCATGTCATCATGCTATTCAAGTACTGAATGCTTTGGTTCGAGCCGACACCAGGCAATCGGTCATGGAACTGAGCCAGCATCGGTCTCTAACTGAGCCGACATGACATCATTACAGTCATGGGTTTTCTATTTTTCCTCTGACCTAATTGAGCTACTCTTGAGTCATGGGGTCTCCTAATTGGAAGTTGTTAATCATATGTTTGAGAGTGATGCATGCACTCTTCCAAATCTTCAGTCATGTTCTAATAGTCACTGATCAAGGACATTACAGTCTATTCCTAGTTCTCAAATTGATACCCAACATTATATGTTATAATGAAAGTGATAATTAAAAATATTCTTACCTAACATGTCCTCTCAATTGTCTCCGTCATCAGCACTACTAAGATTCTCTACTATTATTGTCAAACCTTGCAATCTAGATATGATGATAATAGGATAATTCAATAAAAATTAAAATAAGAAAAATAATAAAGATTAATTTTAAAAAGAACAAAAATTCAAAGAATGGAACTGAAAAACAATTAAAATTTCTTTAAAGAAAGCGATCCTATAAAAAGGTCAAGCCAGCTTGGATCAACTCGATAGAAAAAAATAAAAAAATTATAAAGTTTTTTTTTTAAAAAATCTAATGATGAAATAAAAAAATATGTCAACTCGTGTTAAATTTCAAACTCGTGACCCGGGTCGTTAGGCCGAAAAAATCTTATCTAAAAAAACCACAAAGTCCAATTCACAGTAAATCGAATATTAAAGGATGAAATTAGATTTTTTTTCAATTATACAAAAGGATCCAAGATTTAAAAATAGCAATTAAAAGAATGAGGATCAAAATTGAAATAAAAAATAAATTCAAGGACAATAATAAATTTTTAATTGAATGGTGAAATTGAAAAGAAAAATCAATTTAACAAAAGGACAAAAAAATCAAAACAATGAGGATCAAATTAGAAAAAAATGACATTATAAATTGAAATTGAATGATGAAATTGAAAACAAGTCAAAATTTTATAAAATGGTCAAGAACAAAAATTAAAAACAAAAAAATAAGAACCAAATTGAAAAAAATAGCATATCACAAATTGAGATTGAATGATAAAATTGAAAACCAATTAAAATTTTACAAAAGGACCAATAATAAAAACTAGAAATCAAAAGAATAAGGATCACAATTGAAATATAAATAAATAAGATGATAATTCTGAAATTTTGAATGATCGGTCAGAATGTTGAGGGGGAAGAGAGAAAAAAAAAGAAAGAAAGCATAGCTAGCGACAAATTGCCCCACCATCAACATTATGCACTGCCCCAATAGGAAGAGACATCATAAAGATTCCAACGACATGTCCGAAGGAAGTTTTTGACAGCCAGAAGATGCCACACACGCCAACCACTTTTTGACGAGAATTTCATGATCACGTGGCCACACATCTCACAACAAGATCGACATCGAATCCCAAAAAGCCGACAAGTATGATAGGAGTGTGACACAATGGAAACTTGTCCAAAAGGCACTAGCTTTATTGGAATAAGAACCCTATCCTACAAATAGCAATTCACAAACGAGAAGTATAAGGAAGACGTCATGAAGCCAATTAATTTTTGATAAGTTAATTTAGTTCGTTAGAGAACCAAAGAATGTCAGAATCTCTTTCACACACGCTGAATGAATTTGGTAGCAATAGTATTATTAAGTTTGAATATTTTGTCCTTACAAAGAATATTTATACTTTTTAAAATAAAAACCATAATGATCTACTCTTGTGGGCTAAATTGATGCACTTATAAAATTGACCCTAAACCTCTACTAAGAAACCCAGAAGTATAGATCCGAACAAGCCTTGGGTTATAGCTAAAAACTAATTAATAAATTACACCCAAACAAACTTTGAGCATTAGCTAATAAACCCAACCCAAAAACATAATTTAAGAAAGAAAAACTAAGTGTTAAAAATTCTTTCTAATCTTCTGTAACTTAAAGAGAATCAAAATAAATAAAAGACAACTGAAAAAAAAGTATTTATACTTTATAGAGCCTCTAACTGCCACACATATCATAGAAAAGAAAGGATTCAAATTCTTCAATGAATCAAAATCACATCATAAACACTTATAGCTCAAGCCCATGCATAAGTATATGGCTTAAATAAGACTCATTTAATCTTTTTTTTTGTCCAAAATTAATTCATTATAGGGTTTGGACTAATAGGGCTGAAAATAACCAAGCAAAAACACTTTGTCAATGAATTTGTCAAAACAGTAAAAACAAGTTTGACTAATTTAAATAATATATTTATGAAATTCAATTGGCTTGAAAGTTTAGCACAATATAATTTCATGTGTCTAATATCTCCTTATAAAATTCTAGCTTGATTCAATATACGGTATGAAAGATATGTCAAATCTCGTAAAATTAATAAACAAATATTTTAAAATAAAATTCAGACATAACTTAATTCGTATCACTTTTAATTTTTAAAATATATTTTATATTTATTAAAATATCAAATTACACCCAATTAACTTGATTATATCCAATTTAATATTTTTTTTGAAAGAACAAGACTGTTATTATCTTGTCTCAGTGAACATTAATTCCTTTTACAGCGAAAAATACATTTCACAGGGGAGTTAACTTTTTATTAATTATCTGTACATTTATGTGTGCACGCACAACGAACGAAAGCAGGTAGGAATAAATTGGAAAAGTATATATATAGACACACACACACACACACACACACACACACACACACCAATAATCGTCGCTTTGCACCAACCACTGAAGTACCTATCCACTAAAAGGAAATAGAAGCTACAAACCTTCTTTTCGCCAATTAAATTAGGGGTATGGTGGGGTTAAATCGACGAGGTCCTTTAGAGATAGACATATTGCATCAACAAATCAAACCTATAGATGATATCCTATTTTTGCTAGCCTTTTTTGTCCATTACTTTACTCCTTCATTGACTTTGAGGCCTTTGCTTCCTTTTTGAAGTTAATTATAACTTATTCTTTATAATTTAATAGCACTAATTAATTAATCCTCATTTTTTAAAACTATATATTTAATTTTTATGTTTTGAATTTTTTATTTTATCACTTTCAATTTCAATAATACAATACAAAAGAATTGTTATTCATTTAGGTGATATTTGGAAACGCTTCCCAGCGTTTCACAAAAACTTTTTTAAAAATTTTGTTTAATTTTTATTTTTATTTTTATATAGTTTTAATTTTTTGATGTAAAAAATAAATTTTAAAAAATAAAAAAATATTACTTTAATATATTTTCAAGTAAAAAATACTTTTAAAAATAACCACTATCATATTATTAAATAGTAACTTAGTTTGCGTTACAAAATAAATAACATGTAGTTGACAATCATATCCCCTGTGCTATAAACCTAAAGGAACAACAAATTATTTTTCAAAGCAATTCATGGCAAATTAAAATTTGTTTTTCGAGACCCAAATTGAATCCCAAGAAATCGAAGGGTTGGGTATAAATTGGTGTGATCCTCTCAAATAAAGCCTCCACGTCTACAATGTCTTTTGAAGACATTTTATCAAACAATTGAATCGCATGGTCCAAACAAGTACATTGCTACACAAATCCATTAATACATTTGCATCGAAAACAAGTTTTTCATAAGGAAATAAGACAATTCTAACCACTAAATAATTCTAAATATGATTGTAACTTATTAGGGGTTTTATTTAGGGTTAATTACAATTTTTTTTGGTGTTCTTTTAAGGTATAGTTAGAATCATTTCGTTAAAATTTTTTTAATGGTACCGAGTGTGTCGAAAAAAGAATCCTGGTATGTCCTTGGTGATCTGTTCTTTTTTTTTCATTTTTTTTATTTTTCTCTCACACGATATCACTTTATCTCTTCTTTCTTTCTTCACTATTGGATGTTCAATCTCAACTTTTGACTATTGGATTTTAATAAAAATATTTGATTGATTTTTGTTGAGGCTAATTAATTTGTAAAATTTTTTTTTTTGAAATATTCATTAAACAAGCACTATTTCTAATAATGATTATGTAAAAAAATATATTTTGAGATACGATTGTTATTTCAAATAACGATTGTGTATAAAAACAATATTATGAAATGTTATTTTATTCAAACTATGTTATTTTTTAAATATATTTTTAACCCAGGTTATTTTCTAAAATTTTTAATAAATTATGCTATTTTTTTAACCAAAACAAAACCCACTAGTTTTCTCAAAAAAAAAAAAAAAAAAAAAAACAACCGGTGAATAACTAAAGAAAACACCTAAACTGAGGCAAAGATATTCTCCGGCCACCCCCACCCGGCCACCCCCACCTAGCAATTCCTTCTCTAGAACTGGGCTTTATAGCTCCCACGGTTATCTAACTTTGTTTTTTCTTTGTTTCTTTATTAGCCAAGTTGGCAACTTGCAACCTCACTGAACTCGCCTTTCCCCCACCATGAAAGAGGCAGGCCGCTTTCTCAAGACTTTCCTGTCATCAGGATAGTGCTCTTCACGTCACCACCAATTAGTGAGTGACCTTCGAGTTATCATATCCTTTCAAATACTGATATATTCACACATACATACCCACATTATAGGAATAATCAGGGAGATGATGTATTTGCTTGCTATTTCTTACGTCTGACCTTCTCTGGGAAATAACCATTCAAGAAAGCAGCATCATTGCCTCTACTATCTTATTCAATCCCAATGAAGATCATGGCGTTGCAACCAGCTTTTTAAAATTCAATCAATCACTTCACAATTCCATTTCTACTGCAAGAAAACATGGATCTTGTTCCTTGAAAAACCTGATTATTGATTCTGAAAATCTTCTGGTAGCAGGCCGAATTGCGATGTATCACTTCTCAACCCGATCATTATGATTGTTTTGTGGCTCCTCCAATTTTTCTTCTTCTTTTTTGTTTGTGCTACTCGGGTGAGTCAAAAATCGAGCTAGTGGAAATTAAATCTTAGTATCTTAGACAAAAACAAAGAAAAAAGTTAATACGGACATGTGCAATCAGTATCATGCATGCAAATTCCTCGCAGAAATAATGGAAGTTCTTGTCCATATCATATGGGCTGATAGAGTCTGTTGGTGCATGTGACCATATATTGGCACACATACGTTATACACAGAGAGTGCCATTAGTCTCTGTTGGTGTTAGGATAATAAACTTTTATAGAAGAAATATTATTTATATATAATGTTTAGTGCATGATGTAATCAGATCAATGCAAGAATGTCTTCTTTTTTTTAAAAAAAAAAAAGTGATTCAAGCATTTTTATTTTTTTTGTAAATTTTATATCAACGGGAGTAATAGACTTTTTTATTAATGACTCGTCCCTTCTAATATACAATAATGCAATAACTGGCATGTCATTTGACTTAAACGCAACTTTACATAAAACTCTAAAAAATGTTGGTTAAGTGAAGATAATTTTTTTTTAAATTCTTTTCACTTGAGTTATAATAATATTCTGTGAGATCCTTGATAAAAGTAATAAAATAGTTTTTACTACTTATAATTTACACGAATTTTAAATTATAAATGTTAGTGTGAATTAAATCTAGAGGCTTACTCATTTTGTCTATAGAATAGAAAGGTGTCTTAGTCAATTTGAGTTATACATAAATTTTACATTTATGGCTTTTATCAATATGAAATTAAACGGTAAACCCAAATTACCAATTCTTTTAAATGTTTAATAATTAACATAACCTAAACAATTATGCCATAAATCAAAAGACTCAACTAAATAAATAAAAAAGAAGCCTTATCAGTATTTTTGTTTTTGGGTATAAAAATCATAACGTTGAGTTTAAATAATCAATCATATAAATATTCCTTACCCACAAACATCCAGCTCTTTGTGAGGATAAACATGCTAGATTCAAAAACCAACCTAAACTCATTTTTTACTCAACAACAAGCAAGAAACTAAATTCTCTTGGTGAGGGTAAGCATGAACCATATTGTTTAGAGTTAGCTTTTTTATAGAAATCATTTTTAACACCACCCGTCTATGATCTATGATCTTGCACATAAAAAAGTTCTTGAATAGTTGTTGTCCAACAGCAACAACTATATACTCAGAAAAACATGTTTTATCATAACATTATTAACATATATCATGCTAGGGAATGTCATCATAAAAAATATAAGCTCCACCATATTTGTCTTAGTTGTCAGATAATGGACTATAGTTTGCTTTTTAGAACCTCGATTGTCTTCCTCAATCATGAACCATATTGTAAGATTCTCCAAACACATCTTTATATGCTTATGATTTTTGAAGTCTTTCCATTAATGTGATAGCTTTTTAATTATTATTTATATTTGAAACCATTCTTTTTGCTTACCGATCATCTGCTCACTTTACACCATTACTTTTGAAACAATCGAACCATTTATAAACAAAAGATAATTAGGGAGGGAAAAACATTGCTCGATGTGGGAGGATTTGCTATTCACTGCAAAAATATAATAACCGATTTACCATTCTAATTAAAAAATGATGAGTTAGCTATCAAGAGTAGTACGGTTTTTTAATAAAGTTTATTAGTTATTGTAAGATTAATTAAGGAGAAGCAGGTCTTCTTGCATTATAAAAGCATAATTATTTTTTAATTCAAAATTTTAGATTGTATTTTTCTTTTTAATTTTATCATTCCACATTTAATTTGTTAGGAATTAAGTTTCATTATTTTTTAAATGAACTGTTTTCAATTTAGTGAATCAGGTCACAAGTTTTAAAAGTTAACACGTGCTGATATTATTTTTTTATTTATTTTTTTTTCAATTTCATCATTCGACATTGTTTATTTTGAAAAATAAGCTTCGTAATTTCTTTCCTTTTGAAAAATTATTCCTTTTCCTTTGGTCATCATTATCAGTTTTTTTTCAAATTTGATTTATTTACTGTCATTGTTTTTTTTTATCATATAATTAAATGAAACTATTTTATTGGATTTAGTAGGGTCTATGTCTCGGGTCATTATTATTATTATTTTTTAAAAAATATGTTAACATCATCTAAATATATTTTTTTTATATTTTTTTAAAAATTAAAATGGTGCCCGGAAAAGCGCACGCTACCAATCTAGTATATGCTCACGTGTGTGTAGCAAGTAGATTATTGTAGGGGGAACAACGGCCAGAGTTTAAAACACCACCTACCATGTCAAAAATCTCTTCGCCAACTAGATGCCATGCCTTTTTGTAGAAGGCAAAATTAAACCCGTCCGAACCAGGGGCAGGGGCCTTTGATCCATCACAACTCCACACAGCATCTATGCCTTTTTCCAAAGGAACCTCATTTTCTAATTCCATTGCAGACCTGCTATCAGGCCTCATGAAGCCATCTGAACCGATATTAGGCCTATTCCATCGGTTATTACTAAACAGATTTGAGTAATAACTAACGACTTTGGCTTTAATCTCTGCTGGCTGAGTGAGAACAACTTCATCTCCGCGGTTCCTGACAATGGAGTTTTGCCCTCCTCTAAATGAAATTAACAGGTTAAAAAAGGATGTGTTTCTGTCTCTTAATAGGGCACCAATTAACTCTTTTTTTTTTGCCTCCATAACGACTAAAGCTTCATGGACACAGACCATAGGTTGGAATTGGCTTGCCGATAGGGATCCGATTCGTCTGGAGTAATTTGGATTCCCTAATTACATCATGTTCATTAACATATATTTCGGCTTCCTTCAGCTGAGTATTTAGGTTCCTGAGAATACTTGAACATTTTAACCACTCTGAATCCTTCAGGTTCCATACTACAAACAAATTACCCTCATATTCTGCAAAATCTCGTGAAAGTTATGTAAAGTGAAACCACCAGCTGAAACCGAGATGGGTTTTTCCCCAAGAATACATGAAATTGCACCAAAATAATAGGGCAATGGTCAGATAACCCTATCAGCAGTGCTATCTGTTAAATAATATTTATGTAGTCTTATTTATTAAGGGTAGAATAGTACTTTCAATTTAACCTATATATACTTTGTTTGTATTTAGGTTAAGACTAAGCACTCATAATATACATATTATTCATAATTCTAGCATCTTTTTTGTGTTTGAGCTTAATTATTTCAACATGGTATCAGGTTCTGTTGTCACACCTCACTTGTCTCTCCCTAATGTTTATCTTATTCCAAAACTCAAATTGAATCTTGCGTCTGTTGGTCAAATATGTGATTCTGGTGATTATTTAGTCATTTTTTCTGGTTCTTTTTGTTGTGTACAAGATCTGCAGTCTCAGAAGCTGATTGGGACAGGCCGTAGGGAGAATGGACTATATATTTTGGATGAGTTAAAAGTGTCAGTTGCTGCTGCAGCCGCTGCTACTACTACTGTTGATTTGTCTTCATTTCGTTTGAGTCTTTCATCTTCTAGTTTTTATTTATGGCATTCCCGTCTAGGTCATGTTTCATCTTCTCGTTTGAGATTTTTGGCATCCACAGGAGCTTTAGAAAATTTGAAAACTTGTGACATTTCAGATTGTAGTGGATGTAAACTGGCAAAATTTTCTGCTTTACCTTTTAATCAAGGTATTTCTGTTTCATCTTCACCATTTGATTTGATTCATTCTGATGTATGGGGACCTTCTCCTGTTGCCACAAAAGGAGGGTCTCGATATTATATTTCTTTTATTGATGATCATACTCGTTATTGTTGGGTTTATTTAATGAAACATCGTTCTGAATTCTTTGAGATATATGCAGCTTTTTGAGCTCTTATCAAAACTCAACATTCTGCTGTGATCAAATGCTTTAGGTGTGATTTGGGTGGGGAATACACCTCTAATAAATTTTGTCAAATGCCTGCCTTAGATGGAACCATCCACCAAACTTCATGTACAGATAATCCTGAGCAAAATGGTGTTGCTGAAAGAAAACATAGGCACATTGTCGAAACTGCTCGTTCTCTCTTATTGTCTGCTTTTGTTCCTAGTGAGTTTTGGGGAGAAGCTGTTCTTACTGCTGTAAGTTTG